>Ga0233443_1000929_pt1 | contig 28210 bp, 20 predicted proteins | sample SI_123_September_2_FD_182784 | JGI IMG/M metagenome (GOLD analysis project Ga0233443, IMG submission 182784) | Seawater microbial communities from Saanich Inlet, British Columbia, Canada - SI_123_September2016_200_MG | ecosystem: Environmental > Aquatic > Marine > Inlet | place: Canada: British...
CGACCTGAATACCGATTCCCATGAGGCGATTATGTCAATGTCCGGAGATCAGAATGTGGTAATCATGTTTGGTAACTACGATGGGACCTTTGGAAGGGGTGACCTTTTCTATACGGTTAAAACGTCCAATGGCTGGACTTTCCCATGTAATCTTGGTGGTACAGTGAATACCAACGAATGGGAATCTCAGGCAAATCTTGCATCTGACGGCAAAACTTTACTCTTTTGCAGCGATCGGAACGAAGCAGGTGGTGTTTCGGATATTTACGTCACACAGCTGACAGAAAATGGTTGGACATCACCAATCAACCTGGGGCCAACCATCAATACTCCAAAATCGGAAGCTTCGCCAATGTTGGCTGCCGATGGTAAAACACTCTATTTCCACAGTTCGGGTCATCCGGGGTTTGGAGGTACAGATATTTACATGTCCAGAAAAACAGGTGATAAATGGACAGACTGGAGCACACCGGTTAATATGGGTAAATATATCAACAGCATGGAGAACGATAAGTATATGACTATTCCAGCATCAGGAATTAAGGCCTATACAGTTCGTACAAACATGATTGATGGCTTTGGTGAAAGTGATATTTATGAGTTCATTATTCCTCCAAGTATGCGTCCGGAACTGGTTATTAATGTAAGCGGAATTGTGTCTGATGAGAACAATAATCCGGTTGGAGCCAGAATTCGTTTCTATGAGTCTGAGACCGGTAAGGAATATGCAAGTGCCATTAGCAATTTCAACGATGGAGTTTATAAAATCTCATTACCACCGCTGAAGCGTTATAATGTGGTAATTGATATGAAAGGATATTTATACTATGCCGACGTTCTGGATCTTACAGATATGAGTCAGTTTCTGAAGGATGAGAGCATCCTTGACCGACTTAATATTGAGATGCCAAATGTTAAACGTGCTCAAAATAAATTCCTCGAGCTGGATGGTGTTTTTGCCAGGCTCCTCGCCAACGATCAGACCAACCTCTCAAAAGGCTTTAAAGACTTTGAGAAACTGGCAGCTGATTATAAAACAACTGCAAGAAATCTGGATATATCTGTAAAGAGAGCCAAACTACAATGGTTAAGCGAAGAGAACGAACTGCTTGATGTGGTTAAGAATTTCCAGCTTCAGACCATTACAGTGGGAGCGACCTTCGAATTGAAGAATATCTTCTTCGATTTTGGAAAAGCTTCCCTGAGAAGTGATTCTAAAGCAGAATTGGACAAGTTAGTGGATATCATGAGCAGAAGCCAGATTGCTATAGAGTTAGGCGGTCATACAGATGATGTTGGATCTGATGAAAACAACCTGAGACTTTCTCAGGACAGGGTTAATTCAGTTAAGCAATATCTTGTTGACAATGAAATTGCAGCTTTCCGTATCGCAGCTGTTGGTTATGGTGAAAAGAATCCGATCGCTTCTAATGAAACAGACGAAGGTCGTCAGAAAAACAGACGTGTTGAAGTGAAGATTACGGAGATTAAGGCCAGAGAAGGATCGGATGTGGTTAGTAATCAGGACGTGGTCGAAGAAGTGCTTGAGGAAGATCAGCTGGATTTCCTGGAAACTTTGCGATCAGCAGCCAGAATAGGCGGATTACCTGATGGTTCACCCTGCTCAGATAAGGTTACCTACATAACGGCTTACGACACAGGTAGTGATACAAATACGGATATCACCTATGATGATGGTGGTAACAGTAGCTTTGATTTGTCGTGGTTAGGTGCAGATGGTGATGAAGTTTCAAAAACCAATGACAATCATGTCTATAATTCATTTAACCTGTCGTATCAAAACTTCGGATATAAACCATCTGATGAAGAGGTCGGTTTTACCGGACTTGGACTGAACCTGGTCAATAAGAAGAATAGAGAGTTTCACATGGAATTTTATCCTCTAAGCAGCGACACAGCGGTACCTTTCAACGCAGGTATTGGTATATTATGGAACTGGCAAATCACAGAAGCAATACCACTGTTGCTGGCTTACGGTGCAAATATGAATACCTATATATACAAAAGCCCTGATACTGAAGATAAATTTGGAGGTGCAATATTTAATATACCTGTTGGTCTGAGATATATGTATAAGATTACTGATGATCTTGTAATTGGTCCGGAATTTATTTATGAGTTTGGATTCAAAAGTGAGGTTGGATCTAAAATGATGGGCTTTAGTGATGATCCGGACGGAGATAATAAGTTAAGCTCAAAATATACCAAGATTGGTGTGAATGCACGATGGAAATTTATCCAGGGTGGAGTACATTTCAACAAAGGTGAATATGTGAACTATTTTGGAATTCGGGCAGGTGTTGCTTTCTAAGATTTCGAAAAGTGTGAGAATATAATAAGAAACAGCTAGGTTAGGTTGATTGAATTCTGGTTGTGAGAGGGTTTGGCGAAAGTCAGGCCCTCTGTTTTTTATCCGGCATCAGAAATTTTACGCAACATGTCCGGGTTAATGATTTCGATTATATGCCCGTTGATCTTGATGATCCCATCTTTTCGAAATTCCGACATAATACGAATCACATTCTCCGTGCGCATATCAATCAGTTCTGCAATCTCACGACGCGAAATAGGCAGTTCAAATTCATTCTTCTGATAAATATTCTCAGCGAAATCGAGCAAGGTATAGGCAATGCGCCCTCTCAGGTTTTTATTGCTGAGTGAAAACTTGTTTTGCAAAACATCATCAGTGGTTTTACTCATTCTGTTAATTATATCCTGAGCAAAATTTCCATTTCTGGCAATTTCATCCTGCATGCATTCCTTACTGATGAAACAAACTGAAGAATCTTCAATGGCGGAGATGGAATACAAAAAATTACTGTTGGAAAATACTGAGAGAAGGCCTACAAAATCAAAGGGTTTGGCGATACTTATAATCTGGCTTTGAGTTTCATTAACTCTTTTGTGCAACTTCATTAATCCTTTGTGAAGGTAGATAATGGATTTGATTTCATCGCCTTCCTGTACAATCACTTCACCTTTCTTAAAACGAAATTGATCTTTACATCTATTTAGCTTTTGTAATCCATCATTTTCCAATGAGCTGAACAGCAAAGATTTGAAAGAACAAAACTGACAGTCGGGTGCTTTAATAAGTTCGCTCATCTGATTAATTGCAATTATGAGTTAAAAATAGTCATTTATCTGGAAATTCGAAGGCACATCGATTTCGGTTCATTCTAATTAATTTACAGACTGTTCCATCTTCATTTTTGCTGCTTGATATCACTGCACTTTTATGATAATTATCATAAGGTGATAGTTATCATATACATTTTAGGAAATGCAATTCTTTTACCCGCTACTTTTACCAAACAATTATTTGAATCAGAAACTTAGAAGCACATTTGAGATGAAGAAGATATTAATACTTGGAGGAGGAACAGCAGGTACCATGATGGTGAACAAACTGCGTAAAGCCCTTGCTCGTGATGAATGGGATCTAACAATTGTTGATCAGTTTAAAACACACTATTACCAACCTGGATTTTTATTTATTCCATTTAATATATATCAAAGAGAAGATGTAGTTAAACCGAAGAGTGATTTCTTTCCGGCTGGTGTTAATGTAATCTATTCTGCCATTGATAAAATTGCTCCGGAAGAGAATAAAGTACTATTGGAAGAAGGCCGGGTTTTAAACTACGATTTCCTGATCATAGCAACAGGTACTCAAACATGCCCTGATGAAACACCGGGTTTGAAAGAGGAAGGATGGTATAAGAATATCTTTGATTTTTACACAATTGAAGGTGCTGTTGCACTTCAAAAATTTATGAAGAACTGGGAAGGTGGTAAATTAGTCATGAATATTGCTGAAATGCCCTATAAGTGTCCTGTTGCTCCTCTTGAATTCATATTTCTTGCCGATGCATATTTTACCAAAAAAGGTATGCGCGACAAGGTAGATATAACCTATGTAACTCCGTTACCCGGGGCCTTCACAAAGCCGGTTGCTACAAAAATGTTAAGTGAATTGCTGGTTGAAAAGAACATTAATATTATTCCTGATTTCTATCTGGAAAGTGTGGATCATAAGAACAAAAAAATAATTTCCTATGATGAGCAGGAGATAGAGTATGACCTCCTAACCATAGTTCCGGTTAATATGGGATCGGAAATGATAGAACGCAGTGGTATGGGCGACGACCTGAACTATGTGCCAACCAATAAGCATACACTACAAAGTGATCAGCATGAAAATATTTTTGTTCTGGGCGATGCGGCCAATCTGCCAACATCAAAAGCAGGTTCAGTTGCACACTTCTCTGCCGAAATTCTATTTGACAACCTGATGTCGGCAATCGAAGGTCGTCCGCTAATGGCGAAATTTGACGGCCATGCCAATTGCTACATTGAAACGGGTAACGGAATGGGATCATTGATCGATTTCAACTATGATACAGAACCATTACCGGGCACCTTCCCTTTACCGGGAATAGGACCTTTTGGTTTGCTCAGGAATACAAAGATTAATCACTATGGTAAAGTATTGTTTCGTTGGATCTACTGGCACATTTTACTAAAAGGGAAAGAGATGCCAATTGAAGCTGATATGACAATGGCAGGTAAGAAATTGTGGAAAGTTTAAGATGGATGTCATGAGTGAAGTAAATGTACAAACACAAATAAATGAGATTAATCAAAAGCTTGATCTGCTGCTTGACTATGTAAATCAACAGCGCCTGAAAGCTGATGTGGTTGAAGATCTCGTTGCAGATCTGGCTATCGTAGGTAAAGACGTGTACGATTCAACGGTTACAGAGTTAGAAAACCAATCTGTAGAAATTGATCCCGATTCTGTAAAGATTTTTCTCATTCGACTATTGAAGAATGTTGAAAATTTCAGTCAGTTGCTGGAATTCTTTGAGAGTATGAATGACCTTCTGAGAGATGTTCGTCCAATAGCCAATGAAGTACTCATTGACATTACCAAAAAGATGAATGAGTTTGAGAAGAAAGGCTACTTCGATTTCATTAAAGCATCAGCAGAAATTATCGATAATGTGGTAAGCCACTACACGGTGGAAGATGTTAAAATGCTTGCCGATAATGTGGTTGTCATAATGGAAACGGTTAAAGGAATTACTCAGCCGGATATGCTTAGTGCGATTAATAATGCTACCGCAGTCTTTAAGAATATGGAGATGGATAACGTTCCGGAAATCAGCCTGATGAAAGCAATGCGTGAAATGCGGTCACCGGAAATGAAGAAAGGTTTAGGATTCATCATCACCTTCCTGAAAAATTTGAATAAATAAAAATGTGGTGCTGCCTTTGGCGGCATCGATAACTAATAAGATTACAACATAAAATATTAAAATCATGGCAACAAAAACTTACGCAGGTGTTAACGTAGAAGTGAACGAAGAAGGATATTTAACCGATCCCTCAGTTTGGACTCGCGACATCGCAATTGACATTGCAAAAGAAGAAACTATTGAACTGACCGAAAAACATTTTGCAGTACTCGAATTTATCCGAAACAAAGTATCTGGCGGATCAGCTCTAACCATTCGCTCGGTTGGTAAATCCGGGATCACAGATATAAAAGAGTTCTATCAGCTTTTTCCGGGTGGCCCGTTAAAGAAAGCCAGTCGTATTGCCGGTATCCACAAACCAACAAGTTGTGTTTAGTATTTGTAAACGGAAGATGTTGAAGCATTTTGACAAATAATTTTTGATGTTTTCCATGTTATTACCTATTAAAACTAAAGAAATGAGTACACAAGAAAGTCCGCTGAAAAAAGTCTGTATCATTTGTGCCAAGGGTTCAATTGAAGACGTATATGCATCATTGGTTATGTGCAATGGTGCGGTAATGGAAGGTATGGAAGCCAAATTGTTTTTTACGTTTTTTGGCCTGGATGCTATTACAAAAAAAAGGATGAAGAAATTACATACAGCAACTCTGGGTAATCCTGCAATGAGAATGCCTGGTGGATTACCATTCCCATCTTTGCTCGGTATGTTACCGGGTGTTGAAACTGGTGTTTCTGCAATGATGAGAAGCCAAATGGAGGCACTTGATATTCCAACTGTTGAAGAGTTTCTTGAAATGATCACTGCTGGTGGTGGTGAGATTTATGCCTGTAAATTGGCAATGGATATGTTCAAACTTGAAAAAGACGATCTTCATGACGAGGTATTGGATGTGCTGACCATCGGTGAATTCTACGAGAAATCAGGTGGCGATAACACACAAATCATATTTACCTAATAAATACCTGATCCCATGAAATCGATAAGAATAATATTGTTTCTGTTCCTGCTTATTGGAATTACAAATATGGCCTTTGCAGAGAATGAGTTATCACCCTATTTTAAGGTTGGTGACTTTAAAGGTACCGTTGAAGATGCGGTAGTAAAAGTTGAAACATCGCTTAAAGATGCTGGTTTTGAGATGCTGGCTAATTATAAGCCTGAGAACAAACCTGGATTTATGGTATTGGTATACAGCAACAAAGCACTTCAGCAAACCTGTCTTAAAGTTAAGGAAAGAGGAGCACTGGCAGCAGCCTTGAAGGTTGGCTTTATGAATAACAATGGTGTTGTTGAAGTTACCATGATTAATCCTGAGTACCTGTTCAATGCTTATCTTCAGGAAAATTTTGAGAATTACAAAACTCAGTTATTAAGTATTTCGGAATCAGCGAAGAAAGCAATTAGTATTTTTGGAGGAACTCTGACTCCCTTTGGAGGAAAAATTGAGTTGGACGATCTGCGTGAGTATCAATATATGTGGGGCATGGAGGAATTTACAGATCCCGTTGAATTGATGGAGTTTAAATCTTTCGATGAAGGATTGGCTACTATAAACAGGAATCTAAATGCAGGGAAAGGCAATTGTATTAAGGTTTATGAAATGACATTCAGGAATGAAAAAGTTGCGGTTTTTGGAGTTGGTTTGATGGACAAGGAAAGTGGTGAGCCATTCTTCCTGCCAATCATTGGAGAAACTCATTTGGCAGCAATGCCTTATGAAATTATACTTCAGGGAAATATAGCAACAATGTTACATGGAAGATTCAGAATTGCACTTCACTGGCCGGAATTAACAATGACAACCTTTACAAAAATAATGTCAACGCCCGGTGATGTTGAAGATGCCCTGGAGGGATTGTGTAAATAGGAAAATTTATTACATCATACAGCAATTATGTATGTTATGATGGGGGAAGAGAATGGGAATCAATTTGGTTCCCATTTTTCGTGCTTTTAGTTGAGGAATACTTTTTTAAATTCTTTCGACATCACATTCAGCACATATGTTTTCTCCTTTTTTGGGGTACTGTCCGGAGGTCCCTGGGGTGTATTGTTCACATCAACAACATAGATTAGTCCATTCGTATTGTCACGCAAAACATCCAGTTCACCGTATTCAAGATTCATCTCCCTGCACAGTGAATTTAATTTCGAAATTTCGTCTTTGCTCAAAGCCTCTTCGATCTTTACCGGTTGACTTGAGATAGGATTCTTAAAACGAACATTTATATCCCTGTGCTTGATGTATACAAATTCAATGGTTCCGTTAATAATTGGTACCCGAATATCTTTGGTTCTGTTTCCTGTATCTGTATTGTCAATCAGAATCTGGTAAATAAATCCTTCTTCAGTTTTATCAATCGGGCACTGAATAACTTTCCCATCGTGTGTGGCATTGATATCATTTTTTTGGACACAAACACCTTCAAATGTAAGAGGATCTATAAAGGTTCCATAACCGAATATCTGCTGTTGAATCTTTTCAACGTAAACTTTGCTTATATCACGGCTTTGAAGATTCAACACTTTCACATGCTCAGTAATTCCTTCCAGGTAATCAAACTCTTTACGGAATGTCAGATATTCCCAGAAAACAGCAAAATCAACTTTCCGTTTCGGCTTATTGCTAACATTGTAGCCCAGCATGTTCGCCATTTTGTACAAAGTTGATCCTCTGCTGGGGTAGTGAGGATAAAACAGCATATTCCTATGTTTCAGGCCATTCCGAACGAAATTCTTCCATTTCAGAAATGCATAGTTGATATCTTTCAGGATCATCTCCGAAAGATCCATCTCCTTCCGATACCGGTTGTAAATTCCACGCTTATATTTTGATAAGAAGTACATGGTACTGAGTTTTAAGCCTGCAAATGTAGTTAAAACAAGGGGACTTTAATTTATGTTGTATTAAACAATTTGAGGATTCAACATTAGTTAAATCCTCAAATAAATATTACTTTAAGTCCTGTTGTTCAATTATTTGCTTTTGTCCGGCCCTTTCGGAATGGCAGGCACTTTAATTGAATAGCTTTTCAATTCCTCCATAATTACCTCAATAGCTTTATTTAATTGTTGATCTTCACCCTCATATTCTTTCGAAGGATCATTATCCAGAACAATATCCGGTTCAACACCAATTCCTTCAATTATCCACTTACTCTCCTCCGATGAGTAGGAGGCAAATTCCGGCTTTCGCATATCAGCACCATCAATAAATGGTAATGAACCTCTTATTCCGACCACTCCACCCCATGTGCGGACACCAATTACTTTACCCAGACCATGCTTTTTAAATGAGTATGGGAACAGATCTCCGTCCGAAGCAGAATAATTGTTGATCAGAAGTACTTTTGGACCAACCATCATTTGACGAGGTGTCTGGCCCGGTATTTCTGCATTCCTTGACATGTTGGAACGTGTGATTTCCCGCTTGAGTCTTTCTATGATCATCGGAGATACGTTTCCACCACCATTGCCACGGTCGTCAATAATTAAGGCTTTCTTGTCAAGCTGAGGATAGAAGTACTTCACAAATTCATTAAGGCCCTCCCTGCTCATATCCGGGATATGAATGTAGCCAACCTGTCCATTGGTCGCTTTGTCAACCTTATCAATGTTGGCCTGAACCCAATCGTAATAGTACAAATTTGCTTCGTCAGCTATTGGTACAACCAGACTTTTTCTGGCATCAGTCCCTGAAGGTTTTGAATTGAATTTAAATTCTACCGTTTTACCGGCTTTACCAATGAGCACTGAGTAAATGTCATCGATCTTCTTTGTTGAAATACCATTCACTTCAATAATATAGTCACCTTCATCAGCATTTACTCCAATTTCTGTAAGCGGTGAACGAAGTTTCCCACTCCAATTGGCACCCTTGAGTATGTCATCAATCTTAAAATAACCTGATGAATGCTTACTTATTTTTGCACCTAACAAGCCGGTTTTTATTCTTTTGGGCATTGGTCGGTCCCCACCATTAATGTATGCATGGCCAACATTTAGTTCTCCTATAAGTTCCCCAATCAGATATGTGAGGTCGGCACGATGATTTACATATGGTACCATAACGGCATATTTATCATGCATCATTTGCCAATTTACTCCGTGCATATTCGGATCGTAAAAGAAATCACGCATCTGTCGCCATGCTTCGTCGTAAATTTGCTTCCACTCCTCTTTAACATTTACCCACATTTTCATGTCGCTGGTAGCTACGGGATCCTTCAGACTTACTTTCCCTTTAGGCGCATCAATTACATAATAAGATCCTCCTTTCGATACCAGCATTTTTTTGTTGTTGGCAGAAAATGTATAGCCCATTCCTGAACCTAATTCAGTCTCTTTTTCCTTTTTAAGATCGTAAACCTTAATTGATGACTTGCCACCTCTCGAACTATACTGGCCGAAATAAACACTGTTGCCAATGGCATGCAAACCCCAGTAATATCCTGCTCTGACCGGAAGAGAAGCTATTCTGTCAACAATACCATCCAGATCAACTTTAATATCTTTTATCTTTGACTTTTTATCTTTTTTGCCACCTTCTTTTTCATCGCTCTTCTTTTCATCCTTCACCTCTTTTTCATCCTCATCTGATTTAACCATATCGTTCTTAGGAGCAAAGGGAGATGGAGTTTCCTTATCGAGTGTGACCAGATAGATTCTGCTCATGTCCCTGTAGGCATGATTCCATTCTGTTTCACTATAGATTGGGTTAAAATCTCGCTTCGAAGTGAAGAAAATATATTTGCCATCGCTATCAAAAGTTGGGCTTCCGGAACTGTGCCAGTTATCCGTAATGGGTGTTGATGCTTTACTCTCAATATTATACAGATAAATAACACCCATGTTGTTCATTGCCCGCTTTGTGTAAACAATCCATTTGCTATCAGGCGACCATTCAAAATCTCTAAGTTCAGACTTTTTTGACTGATCAACGTCAACTATATTTTTTGATTCCACATCAATGTATCTGAGCCTTAATTTCTTGTCTGACCAAAGAATTTTTTTGCTGTCCGGCGACCAATCGATGCCATAGATATAAGTGTCTGCATTAGATGTTAGTTTAATTGCTTTTTCTGAACCATCCTGCTTCATCATATAAATTTCAAATTCACCATCCATATCCGAGACAAAGGCGATGTATTTGCCATCGGGCGACCAACTCACTTCACGATCGTGGGCTCCAGAAGTTTTGGTCAGATTGTAGGTAATCCCTTCTTTAGCAGGAACAGAGAATATATCGCCTCTTGCACCAAAAGTAACCCGCTCACCATTTGGAGAGATATCCATCTGACGAATATTTTTCGAGGCATCAACCATCTTTTTTCGGCCATAAGCAAAATCATCGGCAATCTTAACGGTCAATTTCTTCTGGCTGGCTGTTTTAATATCATAAACATAGAGATATCCACCATTTTCAAATACAATCTGATCACCATTGATGGATGGAAATTTAATATCATATTCGGTAAAGTCACTTACCTTTTTTATCTGCTTACTCTCGGTGTTGTATACAAAGAGATTCATTGTCCGGTCTCTGTCTGAAAGGAAATAGATCTCCGATCCATGCCACATAGGAAAGATATCCTGTGCATCATTATTTGTGATATTAACGGTTGTTTTATTGTTGAAGTCATGAATCCATACATCATCTGCCATTCCACCCCTGTAGTATTTCCAGGTTCGGAACTCTCTAAACACTCTGTTGTAGGCAAGTTTGCCACCGTCTGCATTGAAAGAACAGAATCCACCGCTTGGAAGCGGAAGTTCTTCAGACATTCCACCTTCGATAGAAACTTTGAAAAGTTGTCCAACAAATGAGTTGAAAGTTTGCTTTCGTGAACGATAGACAATTGATTTACCATCCGGGGTCCATGCCATTGCGATGTTATTAGGTCCCATTCGGTCCGATACATCATCCCTTCCTAAGGTAGCAGTATGTGTCATCCTTTTGGGAACTCCACCTTCCGATGGTATTGAAAATATCTCGGTATTGCCGTCATACTGGCCTGTAAATGCAATGGTCCTCCCATCCGGAGAGTACTTCGCAAACAACTCAAATCCATCGTGATTCGTTAGCTTTCTTGCATAACCGCCATCCGTCGATACCGTATATAAATCACCGGCATAAGTGAATGTCACCATGTTGCCATGAATGGTTGGGAATCGTAAAACTCTTGCTTCCCCTTCTTGTGCCATCGTATTAAGGCCGATCGTAAGCAAGGAAAGAATTCCTATTAGAAGTTTTTTACTCATTGTTAAAGTGTATTAGTTATCTATCTCTAGTGTATGTTATTATGCAAAACTAGTGTTTCCGTTTTCAATTTTTGAATCATTTTCTTCTTTTATGTATTCGAGAGAAAAAAAATGACCTGTCTGAAATCAAACAGGTCAAGATAATTAGAGGTTTTTGGTTAAGAAACAGGGATTAGAGGTAAATCTTTTTTGAGCTTTGCTTATTGCCTTGAGTAAGACGAACAATGTAAAATGAATGCGGCAAGCTTGAAATATTACTGCTGTATTCCATCTTACTGTTACTTTTAATCTTCTCCTCACTGCTTAGCTTCCTTCCGGTTATATCATATAACTGGAATAGAACCTTTCCTTGTAAATCGTTGGTAAAACTTATTTTCAATTCACCGTTGCTGGAATAAATTTTAAGTTCATCAAATTTTACTTTCTGATCATCAATGGCCAGAGGTACATCTTCATTTGGATCAACTACATCAATCTTCAGGTCTCCCTTAGATTGAGCAATGAGGGTGTAGGAACTAAAGCTTACTATACTTATGGCCAGTAGCATTACAAAAGGGGCAATTAATTTTCTCATGATAAATAGGTTTTTAGGGTTATAATTCAGGCATTCTTTTCACATAATATGCCAAGCCTATTAAGCGATTGCTTGTTAGAGTTTTATCTGTTTTTATGATCGTTCGATAAATCAGGAAGTGTTTTGTTTAGACACATTGTTTGTTCGTATTCGGACAGAATTGATGATTTTTAACCGGAAATAGGTTTTCTGTTAATAATTCGGATGATAATCGCTTAAAAATCTGCTTGACTTGTCTATGCATATCCTTAATTTTGCTGTTAAATTATCTTAAAAGTTAATCGATGTTGAAGATCGGAAAAGTAGCACTCATAATACTTGTCATTTTTGCATTTACCTCCGTATCTCTCACGAGCGAATCGAACAACTATGATAAGCCCGACAACTTTTCTGGTTCTGTGTCAGAGCATGAGGCTTGGGTAAGCAAAACTTTGACTACCATGACACTGGAAGAGAAAATTGGCCAGCTATTTTTTATTCCTGCCTATTCCAATCTGAATGAGAAACATGTAAAGGAAGTAGCAAAACTGGTCAGCAGGCATCATGTGGGTGGAATTGTTTTCTTTCAGGGAGGCCCGGTTCGACAGGCTCAACTTACCAATCAGTTTCAGAACTTATCGAAGGTGCCACTTATGATTGCAATGGATGCAGAGTGGGGCCCTGGAATGCGTCTGGATAGTGTAATGGATTTTCCATATCAAATGACGTTGGGTGCAGTCCAGGAGAACAGATTGATTTATGAAATGGGTTCGCATGTTGCAGGAATGTTGTCTCGTTTAGGTGTTCACATGAATTTTGCTCCGGTAGCAGACGTCAATACCAATCCTGATAATCCGGTAATTAATCATCGCTCTTTTGGTGAGGATAAGGCCAATGTAAGTCATAAGGCTCATGCATATATGAAGGGCATGCAGGATAACAAAGTGCTGGCAGTGGCCAAGCATTTTCCGGGACATGGCAATACCAGCTCAGATTCTCATCATAGCTTACCGATGGTAAAAGAGAGTATGAACGAATTATTTGGTAATGCACTGGTTCCTTTTCAATACTTGATAAATAATGGTATTGGCGGTGTAATGGTGGCACATCTTGCCGTAAGTGCCTTCGATAGCAGCATGACAAAACCATCATCACTTTTACCTTCAGTTGTTGATTCTATGCTTCGTGAAGTGCTTGGATTTAAGGGATTGGTTATTACCGATGCGCTTAACATGAAAGGAGTAAAAGGCAAAGATCCGGAGGCTGGTGAAATTGAAATAAAGGCGCTGAAAGCCGGTAATGATATCCTCTTAATGTCAGAGGATGTTGCGAAAGCTATTAAAGCAATAAAGAAGGCAATTAGGAAAGGAGAATTCCCGGAGGAGATTATTGATATTCATGTCAGGCGAATCTTGGAAGCTAAAGCCTGGTGCGGGCTTACTCGAAAGCCAAAAATCGAATTAGGCCATCTGACAGAAGATCTGAATAAAGTTGAGTCGGAGGTGCTTATGAGACGGTTGATTGAATCGTCACTGACCGTGCTCAGGAATGAAATGGAGCTTATCCCTCTAAAAAGATTGGATACACTGGATCTTGTAACCGTATCCATTGGAGGAAAGAGTTCAACCTTTGCCGCTCGTGTAGACGATTATACTAACACAGATTTTATCAATGTAGATCCGGAAACATTAGCTGCAAATTCTGCAGAGCTGTTGGCCAAAGTTGAAAAATTCAATATGGCTTTGGTAGTATTCAACGATATGAACCAAAGAGCGTATAAAAGATTTGGTTTGAGCGAAGCAAGTGTTGCCCTGGCAAAAGCCATCGCCGGTAAAGTACCATCCATCCTTATTATCCCCGGAAATCCTTATGCTCTTAATCTCTTCGATTCGCCTGACCTTTTTAAGTCGATAGTTGTTGCCTACGATAGCAATCCATTGGCTCAGGACGCCGCAGCACAACTTGTGTTTGGTGGCATACCTGCAACGGGAATGCTGCCGGTCAGCTTGAAAAACGGATTTAATGAGTCCCATGGAAGAATGCTATATGCCGCAGATCGTTTAGCGTATACTATACCCGAATCTGTAGGAATGAGATCTGATAGCCTGCAAGAGATTGATTCCATTGTTGCAGAGGCCGTTGAGGAGCAGGCAACACCGGGTTGTCAGATTTTAATTGCCAGAAAAGGTAAGGTGGTATTTCATAAAGCTTACGGACATTTCACCAGCAAAGAGAGGAAGGAAGTTACTTTGGATGATCTCTACGATTTGGCTTCCATCACAAAAATTTCAGCCACATTACCGATCTTAATGAAATGGTACGAAGAAGGAATTATTGATATTGAAAAAGCACTTAGCGATTATCTTCCTGCTTTGGACACAACTGTTCTTAAAGGGATCTCCATTAAAGATATATTAGGACATCAGGGAAGACTCTTTCCATGGATTCCATTCTATAAGAGTACGATTGAAGATGAGTTGTACGATTCGATTTACCGAACTAAGGCAGAGAATGCTTATACCGTGCAGGTGGCCAATGGTCTGTTTATCAGGGATGATTTTGCAGATAGCATATTCTTTCATATTACTCAGGCTGAGCTTAGGGAAGAGAAGGAGTATAAGTACAGCGATTTGGGTTATTATCTTTTTCAGATGATGATTGAGAAGATAAGTGGTGAGAAATTGGAAAGCCAGGCAGATAGTCTCTTTTATCAGCCATTGGGAGCATTCACCCTGGGGTATCTGCCACTGGAAAGATATCCAAAGGAGAACATCGTACCAACCGAAAGAGACCAGGAGTTTCGCAAGCAACTACTACAGGGTTATGTTCACGATCCGGGAGCTGCAATGCTGGGTGGAGTTGGTGGTCATGCCGGCCTGTTTTCAAACTCAAACGACCTGGCAAAATTGATGCAAATGTATCTTCAGCAAGGCAGGTATGGAGGAGAAGATTACTTTCTGCCATCAACCATCGAAACTTTTGCGTCTGCTGCATTTCTTGAGAATGAGAATCGACGGGGAATCGGATTCGACAAGCCTGAAATGGACTATGAGAAAGTTGGTCCCACCTTTAAGGGAATCTCCGGGAAAAGTTTTGGCCATACAGGTTTTACCGGAACTATGGCATGGATTGATCCTGAACTGGAGATTGTCTATATTTTTCTGTCCAACAGGATTTGTCCGGATGCATCCAACAGCAAGCTGATTCAGCTCGATATCAGAACCAGGATTCAGGAACAGATTTACAAGTCTGTTTATTAACAGAATATGGTTCCTCTATAGTCTTTTGTAGAAATCCATTAGCCTGGCAATTACCTTATCTTCGGAGAAAGAGGAAGCATGTTCCAGACCGTCTCTGATCATTTTGTTTCGTAAATCATCATTCTCCACAATCTCATCAATGGCCGATGCAATCTCATCAGTATTATCAGGAGAGACTAATCTGGCGGCGCTTCCACCTGCCTCAGGCATACTACTGATATTTGATGTGATAACAGGACATCCTGAAGCTTGTGCTTCCAGAACGGGTAAGCCAAATCCTTCGAAAAAAGACGGGTAAATCATTAATTTAGCCAACTGATAAAATGCAGGTAAATCGGTATAGTTGATGGTATGATGAAACTGTATCTGATGAGTCAGATTGTTTTGTTCAATGAAACTCATGCATTCGTTGAAATACCTGGTTTTACGTCCAACAACGACCAATGGCAGGCTAATATTTTTTGACACCAAAGCCTTAAGTATTCCCAACAGGTTTTTTCGCTCCTCTATGGTACCAACGTAAAGTATAAAATCCTGAGGAAGCGTATATTTCCTGGCTGTTTCTGTTTTCCTTTCTTCGTTAAGCTGCTCGAAATAAACCGGATTACATCCCTGATACAGAACCTCTATCTTTTCTTTCTCGGCTCCAAAGTAAGTAATCAGATCAGATTTGGTTTGCTCACTAATAGCAATAATCCGTCTGGCAACTCTTGCAGCATGCATGAACTTTTTCTCATAAATTTTTATGTCAGGAGCTTTGTAGAATTCCGGATATCTTAAAAAAATCAGATCATGCATGGTCACTACACACTTCACTCCGGTATGTTCTATTCCTACAGGTAGTTCATGACTCAGACCATGAAATATGTCAGGTTTCAGATCTCTGACGGAAGAACTCATGCCGTTTCTTCGCCACAACGATTTCGCCAGCTTCCATATGCCTCCTGGTACTATTACCTCTATTCCTTTGTTCGGAGTGAAAACCTCAGGATTTGTATCAGGTGTGAACAGAGATAGATTGATGTCCGGATAAAACTTTGCTAAACCATTGATTGTGTTTCGGGAATAATTGCCCAATCCTGAATTATTAAAGAAAGCTCGTTTAGCTTCAAATCCAATGTGCATAGTTTCGTTTTAACAGATCAAAAGTAATAAAGAAATGGAAACCTTATTTATTTATCTGTTTCGTGAATTGGAACAGATTACACTGAGATTCCGGGTCAAGCCGGAATGAGAGTAAGCAAATATTTTGACAGCCTCCTGGTCTATTCTGATAAACTATTTTAGTTGGTTCTTCCCGGGTATTGGCGGAGTGCTACAGCTAATGACTCCATAGCATTTGCCAGTTCCTCTTTGTTAAGTACATAAGCAATGCGAACTTCATTCTTTCCCAGGCCGGGAGTAGCATAGAATCCAGCTGCCGGGGCCATCATTACGGTTTGATTCTTATGCTCAAAATCTTCCAGTAACCACTGACAGAATTTATCCGAGTCATCAACAGGAAGTTGTGCAATTGTGTAAAACGCACCCTTTGGTAATGGTGTTGCAACACCCTCCATCTTGTTTAGCTCAGCTATCATAAAGTCCCTGCGATCGATGTATTCATTATACACTTCATCAAAGTAGGATTGTGGAGTATCTAAGGATGCCTCACCTGCAATTTGCCCGAATGTTGGCGGACTTAATCTGGCCTGAGCAAATTTCAGGGCAGTCGACATCACTGTTTTGTTTTTTGAAACAAGAGCTCCAATCCGTACACCGCATTCACTATATCTTTTCGAAACAGAATCTGTAAGAATGACATGTTCCTCCAGTCCTGGTAATTCAAGCGCTGAAAAATGTTTCTCACCATAACAAAACTCCCGGTATACTTCATCGGAAAAAATAAACAGATCGTGTTTTTTAGCAATCTCACCCAACTGCATCATTTCTTCCTTCGAATAGAGGTAACCGGTAGGATTATTAGGATTGCATATTACCAAACCTTTGGTCTTTGGTGTAATTACTTTTTCAAACTCCTCGATTGGAGGCAGGGCAAATCCTGATTCAATCTTTGAAGTAATTGGCTTGACATTCACTCCCGCAGATATGGCAAAACTATTATAGTTGGCATAAAATGGTTCCGGAATAATTACTTCATCCCCTTCGTCAAGACATGAATTAAATGCAAAAAGTAATGCTTCAGATCCACCTGTTGTTATAATAATCTCCTCGTAATTAATATCCAGGCCTAATCCCTGATAATATCCGGCCAGCTTACGTCGGTATGACTCAATCCCGGCAGAGTGGCTGTATTCAACAACTTTCAGGTCAACATTACGGATGGCATTCATGGCAACATCGGGGGTTGGAATATCCGGCTGGCCGATATTGAGGTGATATACTTTTCTTCCTTTTGCCTTGGCAGCTTCTGCATAAGGAACTAATTTCCGGATGGGTGAAGCTGGCATTTTTTTACCTTTTTCCGAGATTTGTGGCATAGCGTAATTTTTAGGGTTTCTTTAATAAAGAAAGACACGCCGGAAGCGTGCCTTTTATATTTCAGTCGTTTTAAGCTTACTTATTCTCGAGCATTGATTTCTTACGAACCGGAGTAGTTTGTTTTTTCGATTGCTGTTGTTGCTGCATTTGCCTGCGCTTCTCTGCTTGCTTTTGCCGTTCGATACGCTGCTTTTCCATTTCTTCCGGCGAAGGTTGAGCTACATTTCCTTTTATCAATAACTTCACAGGGCCATTTTCTGCATTGGATTGTACAGTGATGTATTTATGTATTTTACCCTGGCGCTTTGTGTCATATTTAACTTTTATAGTTCCGGTTTTACCCTTTTTTACAGGTTCTTTCGTCCATGTTGGTACGGTACAACCACAGGATGATTTAACATTGGTCAGAATCAAGGGTTCTTTTCCGGTATTTTTAAACACAAACTCACAGGTTCCATCACCTTTGTATGGCAAATCGCCAAAATGATGTTCTGTCTTCTCAAATGTAATTTGTGGTGATTTTGTCTTTCTGTCTTTCTGATCTTCCTGTGAATTTTGACAAAAGGCAAAACTTACGGAAACCAATATAGTTAGTATAACAAATCCAAATCTTTTCATGTTTTCAGGATTTTTCCCATTAATAATAATCATTTCTATAGTAAGGGCTAAAATTACAATTTTGTTCGCCAAAGCTAGTCAATTCTAGGAATCAATATATTGCATTTTATCATTTTTTAACTTCTTGCAGGAATTTTAATCAAACGGTAATAAGTGTTAAAACTAATTTTCTATTTTTGTTCGCTCAATAAAATCAGGTATTAATTAACTGATTAGTAGATAAATCGAATAAGAGAAGAGAAATGGATATACCAGCAAAATATGATTCCACATTAAAAGAAGACAAATGGTACAGCTACTGGATGAAGAATCAATTCTTTAAGTCAGTTCCCGATCAGCGCGAACCTTATGTGAATGTGATTCCACCACCGAACGTTACCGGTGTTCTTCATATGGGACACATGCTGAATAATACCATTCAGGATATTCTTGTGAGAAGAGCCAGAATGCTTGGTAAGAATGCTTGCTGGGTGCCTGGTACCGATCATGCTTCCATTGCAACAGAGGCAAAAGTAGTTCACAAATTAAAACAGGATGGCATAGATAAAGCCAACCTTACAAGAGATGAGTTTCTTGAGCATGCATGGGAATGGAAAGAGAAACATGGTGGTATTATTCTGGAACAATTGAAAAAACTTGGTGCAAGCTGCGATTGGGATCGTACAGCTTTTACGATGGACGAAGGACTTTCGGAAAGTGTTGTTCAAACATTCATCGATCTGTATCAGAAAGGACTGATTTATCGCGGTGTTCGTATGGTCAATTGGGATCCGCAGGCGCAAACAGCAGTTTCCGACGAAGAGGTACTTTACAAGGAAGTGCAGTCGAAGCTCTACTATCTTCGCTACAAAGTAAAGGATGACGACAGTTATGTAACTGTAGCAACTACACGTCCTGAAACCATTCTTGGGGATACAGCTGTATGTGTCCATCCTGAAGATGAACGCTTCATACACTTACATGGTAAATCCGTATTTGTACCATTGGTCAATCGTGAGGTGCCAATCATTATCGATGAGTATGTCGATCGTGAATTTGGGACAGGTTGCCTGAAAATTACACCTGCTCATGATATCAATGATTATGAGATTGGAAACAAACATAATCTGGCAAGCATTGATATTTTCAATGACGATGGTACCATGAACGAAACGGCTACCCTTTATAATGGCAAGGATCGATTTGAAGTCAGAAAAGTAATTGTTAAGGATCTGGAGAAAGAAGGTAATCTGGTAAAAATTGAAGATTATATAAATAAGGTTGGCTTTTCAGAACGAACAGATGCTGCTATCGAACCTAAGTTGTCCATGCAATGGTTCCTGAAAATGCAAAAGCTTTCAGAACCCGCGTTGGAGCACGTAATGAACGATGATATTAAACTTTTCCCTCCAAAGTTCAAGAATACCTATAAGCATTGGATGGAAAATGTTAAGGATTGGTGTGTATCCCGACAGCTATGGTGGGGGCATCGTATTCCTGCGTATTATTTGCCGGGTAGCAATGAGTTTGTCGTGGCTGCCAGCGAAACAGAAGCACTGAATCTGGCAATTGAAAAGACGGGCAACAAGGATCTTAACATCAACGACCTTCGACAAGAAGAAGATGTGCTGGATACCTGGTTCTCATCCTGGCTGTGGCCTATTTCGGTATTCGACGGTATCAGAAATCCGGACAATGATGATTTCAGGTATTATTATCCAACAAACGATCTTGTTACAGCACCGGAAATTCTGTTCTTCTGGGTGGCCAGAATGATCATTGCAGGATATGAGTATGCTGAGGGAATGCCATTTAAAAATGTATATCTGACCGGCATTGTTCGTGATGATCAGCGACGTAAAATGTCAAAATCATTGGGTAATTCTCCCGATCCACTTGAATTAATAAAAAAATATAGTGCCGATGGGGTTCGGGTAGGGATGTTGCTTTGCTCACCGGCAGGAGGCGATCTGCTTTATGATGATTCACTACCTGAGCAAGGACGTAATTTTGGGAATAAAATATGGAATGCCTTCCGTCTTGTTCAGGGATGGGAAATAGATGAAACAATCCCTCAACCTGAATCAAGTGAGAAGGCAATAAAGTGGTTCGACGCCAAGCTTAACCAGATTATTGACCAAATCAACGATCATTTTGATAAGTTCCGACTCTCGGACGCACTTATGTCTGTATATCGTTTATTCTGGGATGAATTTTCATCGTGGTACCTGGAGTCAATAAAGCCTGCTTATCAGAAACCAATCGACAGACAATCCTACGATTCAACCATTGGGTTTCTTGAGAAACTACTGAAACTGCTTCATCCATTCATGCCATTTATTACAGAAGAAATATGGCAATACATCGAGGAACGAAAGGATGGAGAGAGTATTATGATTTCTGAGATGCCGGAAGTGAATGATTTTGATAAGGAACTGATTGCTGCATTTGACATTGTTAAGGAGGTAATTACCACCATTCGCAAGGTTAGGAATGAGAAGAACTTGCCTAATAAGCAGGAAATGGAACTTTGTATTAAGGTAAGCAAAGAGGAATACAATGGCATCTTCGATTCAATTATTGCAAAACTTGGCTTCCTGTCTGGTATTAAAATGATTGAAGAGAAAATTGAAGATGCTTCATCATTTATGGTTAAAACCACGGAATATTACATTCCTCTGGGTGACTTAATTGATCCCGAAGAGGAGTTGAAGAAACTTGAAGACGACCTTAAATACAATCAGGGATTCCTGAATTCAGTAATGAAAAAGCTTAGCAATGAAAGATTTGTTCAGAATGCTCCTGAAAAAGTTGTTCGGATAGAAAAGAACAAAATGACAGATGCTGAAAGTAAAATCAAAACATTGCAGGAACGAATTGCAGGATTGAAAAAATAGTACGGCAATCGTATCCTATAAAAGTTCTAAAACGGGAATTGGGTTTTATCTGATTCCCGTTTTTCATTTATCCGGATGTTAACTTAAAGTTTTCTCATTAACTTTATGAAAAGTTAAAAAGTGACAAGTTTTAAAAAGCTAATCATTTATTATCATTCAGGAACCGGTAATGCCTTGATGGCAGGAAAATGGATGATCGAGCATGCCGTTGAAAAGGGTATTGAATGTAAACTACTGTCAATAGACCACAACTATCAACCCGATTGTAATGATTTGGGAGATGATACCTTGATAGGATTTCACTTTCCAACTCATGGTTTTAATCTTTCGCCGGCAATGCTCAAATTCATCATAAAGTTTCCCAAAACTACCAGGGGAACCTGTTATTTGCTTAATACACGTGCCGGTGGCAAGTTTTTTATTTGGTTCATGCCAGGACTTTCAGGAACAGCTCAAATACTACCCATGCTCATTTTGAAATTTAAAGCTTTCAAAATAATCGGAGGCTTACCGCTTGACCTACCTTCCAACTGGATTTCTGTTCATCCTGGCCTGGGGCCCCGAATGACCAGATCGATAATTGAAAGAAGAAAGCGAAATGTTGAAGCATTTTCGGAGATTCTTTTAAATGGAGGGAAGTCATTCCGGAAGGCCTTGATTACGCTACCCATTGATCTTGTACTTCTACCAATTTCATTTCTCTATTATATTTTAGGCCGGTTTTTTCTGGCTAAAACCTTTGTTCATACCCATCGGTGCAACGACTGTAATATATGTGTTGAGAACTGCCCTGTTGAAGCAATCAAACTCGTGAAAGGCAAACCATTCTGGACCTATAAATGTGAAAGTTGCATGCGTTGCATAAATATCTGCCCCCATAAAGCAATCCAGTCTTCACACTTTCTTGCTCTTCTTGGCATCCTTTTTTATCAGCTTGGATTTTCCTTACTTCTGTTTCGGTATTTCCCCTTCCTGAAATTCCTTAAAAGCGATTTGTTTATCTTCATTGTTGATAATTTAGTTGTCATCGGACTATTCTATTCTCTCTACTTTGTAATGCATAAGGTGTTTAAACTAAAGGTATTCGGCCGGTTTCTTGAATTGACATCATTTACCTTTTATTGGAGAAGATATTTATTTCCTGACGTGAAGGTCAATCATTTCAAGCAAAAGAGTTAATTTAACCACTTGTTATTTGTCAAATCATTTTGCAATAATTATGAAAAGTATAAAGTATATTCTATTTGTATTCTTAGCCGGATATCTGTTGTTTTCGTGCAGTAAGACAGTAAATTACACCTATACTCACGAAACAGAAAAATCATTTCCTATTATTGAAGTTGAAGGCAGTTACTATGATATTGGTTATGCTGTTGGATTGATGTCGAAAAATGAACTTATGTCTATGCTGGAGATGAGGAAGGATTGGTTTGAAGAGTTGAAAACAAAGGCAGGAGAAGGGGATGGCTCACTTTATCAGCAGCTATACGATCAGGCTTTTCGGCACTATCCGCAATACATAGAGGAATTGCAGGGAATTGCAAAGGGCGCTGGAGTAGACTTTCGTGAGATATTCATTTTGAATATCAAGGCTGAACTTGGAGTTGAGAACTCACCTGAAAAAGAGGAGGATCCGGGTTGTTCAACAATCTATTTCAATGGTGTTGATGGAAAGTTCCTGCTACATAATGAAGATGGACACCGTGCTTTTACCTCAGCTATGTTTATTGTGAAGGCAACTCCACCCTCGGGTGTTAGTTTTGTGGCGCTCACTTACGCAGGTATTATGGTTGGTAATGGGCCAGGTTTTAATGACAGAGGAATCATACAGACAACAAATTACATTGCCGGGATGAGCTGGCAAATTGGAATTCCACGCTATTTTGTTAATAGGGCGGTTCTGGAAGCTAAAACACTGGACGAAGCGATTGGAATTGCCGGACAGGAAAATCGTGCCTTTGCATATCATCATAATCTGGGTGACTTTCACACAGATATGCTTATGTCTGTTGAAGTAACTCCGAAAAGGATGAGCCAGCTGGTTCCTGAGGATAATTACTATCATACCAATCATTTGATACATGAAACTTTTGTTGATTTTCAGCAGGATGAAGAATATGTTCAATCGTCTTCAATGAGTCGTTTCGAGGTGCTGGATATTAAAACACACTCAATTCAGGATAATTCTGCAACATTTAAGGATGTTTTCCAGTTTTTAGCGAGTCATGACAACGAACCTTTCTCAACCTGCCGGCATCCAAAAGGTGATATCAATGGAGTTACATTGGGAACTGCTGTTTTTGATCTAAACAGAGATGTTATGATAATCTTTAAAGGAAGTCCGTGCCAATCATATCAGGAAGATCGCATCACCGAGTTTAAACTGGCTGATATGGTTGTAGCTATTGAAGATTAGATTTCCATATTAATTTGGCATTGAAAGAAGTTTTTCCGCTAGTAATGTTTCTGCCACTGATGTCCCATTCCGATGGGGAAGATTGCTGTCGATGCAATTCAATAATTTCATCGGGTTTAACCTCCTGAAGAAAATCAATTTGGATAATTTCCACCTTCTTCTTTTGATGATGCTCCGTATTGAAGGCATCCATCATCCAGTCTAAGTAGCGAATATTATTCACATGCTGATTCATGTCAATGTCTGAATGAACTACCCGATGTTGCCATGGATTGGAAGCAGAGGTGAGTACAAGTCGTTCCGGTTTTGCGGATATTGCATGCCTGTCAATATTACTATAACGAAAAGGTTCTACCAGGTCCAGTTTTTGAGGTCGTCGTGTTGTAAAATCTATGATAATCCAGCTGGTGGTTGCCCTCGCCAGTACCTCACCACTATTGTTTAAAAAGAGGAAATCCCTTAAAGCGAACAATCGGTCAATACCCTTTGGCCAGGTTTCCAAAGTAATCTCATCTGTCCAGACAGGATAATTATCAACTTCAATTTTAAGTTTGGATAGAACCAAAGTAGATTCGAATCGGCAAGATGACGGAATCCAACACCAAGATGATCTGCATGCTTCCATGCTGTTTCCTGCATAAATCCCAAAAGAGTGGAAAGTCTGGCTCTTTTTGTATGATCTACATCGAAGGAATGGATTGTATATTTGTCTTGCCAAATGGTTTTAAATTTCTGATTTTCCATATTTATTTATTTATCAATGTTGCGAACCAGATTATAGGCATCGTTCAACCAAACAAGCAGTTGCTCATCCAGTTCTTCCATACTTCCTACCTTAAGATAATGCAGCGTTCTTTTGCCGGAGATCTGAATCGTTTTGTGAATTGGGAATTCATCAACACAATAGGGAAGCTGAAATTCAAGTTCAAGATTTTCTTTTTTTACAACTACTCCCAGAAAATTAGAACCTGCTCTGAAATGTACTGACGTTTTAACAGCATTTACTTCTACAGGACCAAAGCTCTCAATAATTTCAACAAGTTGGTTAAAGAGTTGGCGAATGGTCGTTGATTTGTTGCTAAGATGGTCTTCAATTGAATATCTTTCGCAACTATGCCACTGATTTGTGTTTCTGAAAATCTTATTGCAGTTTGTACAGGTCCAGCTCATTTTAACTAAACAGGTTTAATTGTTCTGGCTCCTTACTTTCAAAGAATTCCATTTGGTTTGGAATGTGATATTGCTTACAAATATGATAAAAATGTTTTTCCAATTCCTTGAAATCTCTCGCCGCACAAAAGTATTCATTTCCAAACTGATGAATGTACTTTGCTTTGATCCCCGGAAATAAGCGGTCAAGTTCACGATAGTAGTATTCTCTTTGCCCATTCCTCTGTGTCATACCCATCCATCCAAGAATATATTTAGCCTCATACTCATTGGCAAGCTGAACCAATTCCTCAATATTCTCTTTTGAATCAGTGATGAAGGGCAGGACAGGTGTTAATACCATTCCGGAGTAAACACCACTTTTGTTTAATTCTCTGATGGCATTGAAACGTTCTGAAGAAACAGGTGCACCCGGTTCAATTATTTTTGATAGCTTGACGTTTGCTGCTGTGATGGAGAATGATACTGCTGCATAGGTTTTAGATGTCTGTTGCAATAAATCAATATCACGGAGTACGTTTGTGCTTTTCGTGATGATATGAACCGGGAATCGATATCGGTTAATGATTTTAAGTGCATCTCTTGTTAATTCAGTTTGTTGATCAACGGGCATGTATGGATCGTTCATGCTTCCAAATGATATGGTTCCCTTTACCCGCTTCGAACGCAATTCTTTCTCGAGTAATTCCAGCGCATTTTCTTTGATTTCAATATCTCTGAAGTTTTTAATTCCATATACACTCGATCTGGAATCACAATAGATGCATGCATGCTGACACCCACGATATAAATTCATATTATAGCTAAGACCAAAAAATGGTTCCGGTGCATTTTTTACTTTCGACAATATAGTTTTAGCCAGGATGCTTTTTATCATGCCTAAAATTAGGGATATAATTAACATGATAAAACAGGATGCGCTCGTACTGGCTTGATCATTTTCGTATCTTTGATAAACAAAATCCTACTTATGAAGATTTATCTGGTTAGCCTGCTTTTTACTTTAATTAGCTATCCTTTAATGTCTCAGCATCAAAATGTAAAGATTAGCAGCGAGAATGCACCTGAAGAAACAGTTATTCTTGTGAATCATCTGGATGTCAATGAAATAATCGCTGGTGCAAATATCAATAATTGTTGCAGGTCCGCTGATGGAGGATATTCCTGGGATTGTCAAACTTTAAGTTCACCATACGGTGTCTGGGGTGATCCGTGCATTGTGATTGATACAAACGGTATCTATAATTTTCTCAGTCTTTCTAATCCGCCAAATCTTATTGGAAGCTGGATCGATAGAATCGTATGTCAGCAATCTTCAGATGGAGGAGCCAGCTGGGACAATGCAACTTTTATGGGATTGAACAACGAAAAGCCTCAGGATAAGGAGTGGGCTACTGTCGATCGTAACAATAACAATATTTACGTAACATGGACTCAATTCGATGTTTATGGGAGTAGTGCACCTCAGGACTCAAGCATCATAAGATTCTCACGATCTTCAGATGGTGGAAACACCTGGAGCGAAGCAAAAAGAATTAATCATGTGGCAGGAGACTGTGTGGATGGGGACAATACGGTTGAAGGTGCAGTTCCGGCTGTTGGCCCGAACGGAGAACTTTATGTAAGCTGGGTTGGACCGGCCGGAATGATGTTCGACAGATCCATGGATTATGGCGATACCTGGTTGAAGGATGATATTTTTGTAACAGATGTGCCGGGTGGTTGGGATTATCATGTTCCGGGATTTTCACGATGCAATGGATTGCCTGTTCTTGTGTGTGACACAAGTGGAGGCCCCAATAACGGAACACTGTATATTAACTGGACGGATCAGAGAAATGGTGATCTGGATACTGATGTTTGGCTAACAAAATCGCAGGATGGAGGAGACACCTGGAGCGCTCCAATCAGAGTTAATGATGATCCACCGGGCAAACACCAGTTTCTTACCTGGGTGGATATTGACCAGACAAATGGAAATCTGTATTTCGTATTCTACGACAGACGAGATTATACCGATCATTTAACGGATACTTATATGGCATGGTCTTCGAATGGCGGAATTACTTTTGAGAATTTTAAAGTCAGTAGTTCTCCCTTCTATCCCAACCAAAATGTATTTATGGGTGATTATAACAATGTTTCCGCTCACAATGGTGTTGTGAGGCCGATCTGGACCAGATTACATGAAACTATCTCAGGTTATCAATTGAGCATCTGGACAGCCATTGTTGATTTAAGTATATTGTTAAAACCTGAAGTTGAGCATTCGGATTTTTTACTTTCCCAGAATTTCCCTAACCCTGCAGATATATCTACCTTTGTTAAATTTAAATTGCCTGCGGCAACGATCGTTACGCTCACAATCTTCGATTTGTCAGGGAAAGAATGTGCCCGGCCCATTGATCACAGTTTTTACTCGAATGGGAAATATGTGGAAGAGATTCAGCTGAATAAATATGGTCTTGCAAAGGGATTTTACTACTACGAACTGGTAACTGAATATGGAAGTTCTGTTAAAAAGATGATTGTGCGTTAAGTTTTATATTAATCCGGTTAATAATTCGCGATTTCAATCGTTGTGAAAAAGTGTTATAAGAAGAAACCTCTATGATAATCTTTCGACTCCTTAAAGAAAGTTTAATAATGGCCTATAGTTCATTGGTTGTTAATAAACTGAGAACCTTCCTCTCTTTGCTGGGTATTACCATCGGTATTTTTGCCATTATCTCAGTATTTACTGTCATTAGTTCATTGGAAAACAGCATTCGCACCAGTATCGAGTCTCTGGGTGATAATGTTGTGTACATTCAGAAATGGCCATGGTCTTTCGATTCAAACTATCCTTGGTGGAAATACCTTAACCGACCTGTTCCGAAACTTAGGGAATTGGATGAAATCCAAAAGAGAAGTTCCAAAGCAGAGGCCGTTGCCTTTATTGCATCTACCCGTCAGAATCTTCAGTTTGAGGAAACCCAGGCTGATCGGGCAACGGTTATGTGCGTATCGCACGATTATGAGAAGATTTGGAATTTTGAACTTTCCGATGGCCGTTATTTCTCCCCGTTCGAATCTTCCAACGGAAACAATATTGGCATAATCGGCGCTGAAATTGCAGAGAATTTATTTCTGGGACTGGATCCGGTGGGCCGGAATATTAAAATCAATGGTAATCGGATTAAAGTAATTGGTGTATTTAAGAAGGAAGGGAAAAGCATTGGACAAACACTTGATGATGTAGTGATCCTTCCGGTAAGTTTTGCACGTACTATTTTCGATGTTCGTAGTG
>Ga0233443_1000934_pt1 | contig 28119 bp, 28 predicted proteins | sample SI_123_September_2_FD_182784 | JGI IMG/M metagenome (GOLD analysis project Ga0233443, IMG submission 182784) | Seawater microbial communities from Saanich Inlet, British Columbia, Canada - SI_123_September2016_200_MG | ecosystem: Environmental > Aquatic > Marine > Inlet | place: Canada: British...
TAGAGGCTTGCAAAGCTAAAAAATCTTACTATGATTAGCGTACATTATTCATTAGTGCTAAAATTAGCCGTAAATACGGGCTACATACGGAAAGATATTATGAGTGATGAACCATTAGCTAGAAATATAAACGGTACGTTTGCCGTGGGTAATGCCTCTGGAGCAAGGCGAGGGAAGCACATTGATAAGGTTGCACTGGGCATTCTAAAGGCCAATAGCGGAGCAATCACAGAAAAGGCTATAGAGTTAGCATTAGCAGGTGATACGAGCATGATTACGCTGTGCTTAAATAAACTATTGCCGCAATCGAGCCTTATACAGCAGCAATTACAGGAACAGATTGAAGCTCTAGAGGCAGCTAATAATGCAAACAACTAAGGAGCTGCAAACACGCCTTGATAGTCTGGCTAATTCTACTCTCGACAAAGAGTTGACGACCATAAGCATCTGTTTCGGCATAGATGCTAAACCGACTTACTCTTTTGATGTTTACCTTGGACCAAAAAACAATGACAATGACAAACAGAGAACTGCAACAGCGCATCGCCAATTTGAGCAGTAACTCTAGCCCCCTGGTCGTATTAATTGGCTCGCTAGATTCCGCATTACCCGTTGGCGATAATATACCTTTTACGAACCCTGAAAACAGACCGCTTGTTTTTGAATGGATAGATTAGGCGTTTTATGCCGAGTTGATGCATAAACGTGTACTGAAACGTGTACTCAATTTTAGACATCGCTAGAACCACAGTAAAATCAGGCAGTTAAAAAATAGCAAGGGGGAGAGCCAGTCCCCGTGCTTTTTATGCGTGGACAATTGAAGGTTGGCTTTAAGTGTGGCCGTTGTCATTGATTTATTTTCTCGGCAAGTTGTGGGCTGGGCAGTTGATGATCATATGCGAACATCATGATCTGTCAGAGCACTACCAATGGCTTGTTGGAGAAGAAAATCAACACCAGGTCTACTGCATCACTCGGAGTGAGGTAGCCAATATGCAGGCCATCAGCATCGTCAGCAGCGGTATTATGTAAATGGCACAGGGCATGAGTTAAAAGTGTTCTGTTGAGGCAATGCACCAACAGAACACTTTTTCCGTAGTCTTAAACATGAGGCATTAAACGACGAGCATTTTAGAAACAAAGAAGCAGCAATCAATGGAATTATAGATGTGTTGTTTTTTATAACGGCAAATGGACTCACTCAAAACCAGGAGTTCAATGACCCTTACAATTTGAGCGAGAATTTTATAAGAAAACGTCTTAAAAAAGTGTTCGGTTTTTGTTGACCATTACATCATCCTGGTGGATGATGTAATGGTCAGGACAATGAGGTCTTTGCCTCTATGTCAGCCAACCTGAGGCTGAAGGATAATATCGACATCGGTCGAGGCGATATGATAGTAGGACTAGAAAAACCGCCTCACACAACTCAGGATATTACTCCCCAACTAAGTTGGTTAAGTGCTAATCCACTCCAGCTAAACGGTAAATAGGAGATCAAGCACACGATTCGTGATACACGTTGCGTGGTCATGGTGAGATTCATTATAGACTCGACCATCAACACACTGGAAAAAGTTAATGGAGATACCAATATAGATATGAATGATATTGCGCTGATCACTATTAGGGCAACTGCGCCTTTGTTTATTGATGCCTACTCTAAAAACCGTTTGACTGGGAGCTTAGTACTCATAGACGAGGCCAGCAATGAAACTCTAGGAGCTGCTGTTATTAATGATTTTACACCTTAACATAGACAGTTCTTTAACGTCTTCTTTTTGGAAGAAGCTTGAAATGAAAATGATTTTCCCATTAATATGCGTATTAGCGATACTCCCCTGGTCAAATGCCACTGCCGAGATTGTCGATAAATTTGGTATATGGGGGGCTATTCAGGGTCAAGGAAGTTTTACTCACGCTGATTCAGAGTTGAGAAAATGGCAATGGTGGATGGAGGGGCAGGGGCGCTGGTTTAACAATGCAAGTCAGCAGGGGCAGAGTATAGTTCGACCTGGCATTGGGTACAAGTTATCTGACCAGGTCAGCGTATGGCTGGGGTATGCCTGGGTAAGAACTTATCCAGAAAGGCAAGATCACACAGATGAACATCGGATTTGGCAGCAGCTAAGTTGGAATAAGCTATACTCCTGGGGGGGGCTTGCGACACGTACTCGTTTGGAACAGCGCTTCCTAAATACCGGCAATGATGCAGGCTGGCGGTTTAGGCAATTTTTAAAATATACCTACCCGATATTTTCTGAACGCATCTACCTGTCCTTATGGGACGAGGTCTTTGTTAATATGAATAGTACTGACTGGGGAGCAAAAAGTGGCTTCGGACAAAATCGACTGTTTACAGGCTTAGGTTTCTTCGTTGACTCTAAACAGCACTACCGGTTTGAATTGGGTTATATTAATCAGTTCGTCAATCTCGAAAGCCAGAATAATCAAATGGATCACTTAATTTCTGGTAGTTTGTTCATTCGTTATTAGCATGAAATGGTGAAGCCAGAATTAAGGAGACACCAAAAAATATACTTTATGCTATTCTCAAATATAAAAACAGAGTGTTATAGAGCTCTACTCAATATATTTTATTCTAATTAATAATACAATTATGCGTTTATTCTGGTTTGTCTTGTGTACTGGGTTATTTATTTACTATTTCGCCGATAGGGCGGTTAAGTTGGATTCTTTTACCGTAGAAGCAATCATGAACAATTTTTATCATTTTTTTGCAGGGTTTATCACTCCGATGGCACTGTATTATTTAAAAATAGATCAAAAATTCCGATGGTTTGTTGCACTTTTTATAAGTATTCTGCTTTGGGATGAAATCTATGATCTGTTAAGGGGAGTGAAAGATACAACATTGCTAACGATATTTTTTAATTCATACTTGATTATTTGGGGCAGTATCAGTGGATTGGTCTTGAGTAACAAATATGTTGGTACTGATGGCTAGTGCAGCACTAGGCGGCTCTCTTATCAGCCAAATTTAATAAAGGATTTGCATCAATGCGTCTTGCTTTTAATGATATTTTTTCAGAAAAACCGCATTATTGTTTTAGGTGCTCTATTTGGGACGATTAGTTTACGCTTAAACCTGAAATATAGGCAGATAGAAGATATGCTTCTTCAGTGGAATCAGTGCTTGGATAAATCTTTTGATGTTGTTTTTATGGGTTCATCAATGGGCGGTTTTGCCAGTGAATATCTGGCAATGAAAACGGGGTGCAAGGCTATTATGATTAATCCCGCTATAACACGGGGTGAATTACTGCCGCAATTTATCGGAGTGACAGAAAATTATGAAACGGCTCAGCCATACAGTTGGAACCAGGAGCATTGCAATCAATATGGGAAATATGAACAAGAATTTATCAATAGCAAGCAATGCATAGACAGAACAATTTTGCTGGATATGGCTGGTGAATTGATAGACTCTGAAAATACCCTGTTGAAATATAAAGATAAAGCAAATGTGGTGACTTATGCCGGTGGTTCACATAGCTTTGAACATATTAGGCGGGCATTAGCAGTGATTGAACGGGTCATATTTTCCTAAGTGAATTGCACGAAGCAGCTCTAACGAAAATGACTCATATCTAATAAGATTACCGCTTGTTCTCACAACTTTTATAGACTTGAATGCCGTGAATAATTTGCAGCTATTATTTTCATTCGTTTCATTCGTTTCATTCGTTTCATTCGTTTCATTTGTTTTTTGGTAACTACTCCGCATGTTTTAATATCGTAATGCATTGATATTTAATTAGGATAGGTAAAAGTTGGCGTGCCCATCCTGTTCTCTTTCAGCCATGTGTTTTTTATATAAAAATACGCTGAGTAGTTACGTTTTTTCTATCAATAAATACGACAGCATAAATGCAGTGCCGAGCAATTTAAAGTAGGTTAGGGTGCTTTATTAATTACCGGTATTCCTGGCCATTTTGTTTAGATATGAATAGAGTTTTTCCCAGTCAAAAGACTTGCCAGGATCTGTTTTACGCAGTGGTGCGATGTCACTATGTCCAGTAATGTTTTTCCGGCTAAGTCTGGGGTAGGATTGGAGTAAACAATCGATTAGTAAAGCAAGTTGAGTATATTGTATCTCTGTATAGGGACTATATTCCGTTCCTTCTAATTCTATGCCTATCGAAAAATCATTACATTTTTTACGGTGGTTGTATTCTGAAACCCCCGCATGCCATGCGCGTTTATTGAAAGGGACATATTGGGCAATCACACCCGCACGGTTAATAACGATATGACTGGAAACCTGAAGGTGACAAATTTCAGCAAAATCCGGGTGAGACTGATCGCTAAGCTGATTAGTAAATAATTGTTCAATATAGGGGGTGTTGAATTGCCCCTCAGGTAAGCTAATGCAGTGAATGACGATTAATGATATATCCTTTTCATCATCACGTGTATCGAAGTTAGGCGAGTTTATTTTATCTGCCGGTATCAGCCAGTGATTGTTAATTTTCATTGTTAAGGGTGGTTTAAAAGAAAAAAGATAAGTATATAAAAAATCTTATTACTATCCGCATTATTATATGGAATAATGCGACCTGAGTAATGGGTATTTGTTAAAGGCGCTCAAACTGTGCGTTCTTGGTTCTCATATAAAAATAAATAATTAAAAGGAGAAATCTGTGTTTGAATTTATCGTGGTTTTAGTCGTTGTAGCTGCAGGGTGGTTTTATCTGCGCATGAATAAGAATGATACAGAAGGTTCTGCATCTGGGGATGCTAATACACTAGCAACAACCCAGGCGAATAGCGAGAGACCAGAAGCGATACACGCACCCGATCCGGTTAAAACCAAGCCTGCAGCAGCCACTAAAGCAGTTAGCAATCTCCCGGAAGATTCTGCATTAAGACGGCACTATCTACAGAACCAGGAAGCTGAACAGAGCGCTGATAGATCCAGTGCGGGTAAAAGTAAAGAGCCTGTTGTTGAAGAGATATCCATACCAGCAAGCACAAAAACTGATATTCCTGTAGAAAAATAAAAATAAATAATTAAAAGGAGAAATCTGTGTTTGAATTTATCGTGGTTTTAGTCGTTGTAGCGGCAGGGTGGTTTTATCTGCGCATGAACAAGAATGATACAGAAGGTTCTGCATCTGGGGATGCTAATACACTAGCAACAACCCAGGCGAATAGCGAGAGACCAGAAGCGATACACGCACCCGATCCGGTTAAAACCAAGCCTGCAGCAGCCACTAAAGCAGTTAGCAATCTCCCGGAAGATTCTGCATTAAGACGGCACTATCTTCAGAGCCAGGAAGCTGAACAGAGCGCTGATAGATCCAGTGCGGGTAAAAGTAAAGAGCCTGTTGTTGAAGAGATATCCATACCAGTAAGCACAAAAACTGATATTCCTGTAGAAAAAGAATTAAAGCGAGATGTGATTCAACAATTAGTCGCTGAAACTGAAGCAACAATGCCTCCTCGACCTACCGATTCAACTTTAAAACGCCATTATGATACACAATTGATGAGTGTGGTACTGAGTAAATTGCAAGCATCAAATTAGGCGGTCTATTGTTTTGGGGTACGTTGTGTGAGTGATGCGCTGCGTACTTTTAGGAGTGAGGATTTAACGATATGCAGACTTTTGTTCGTTTTCAATGCCTAGCAATAGGCGCATAGCAAGCTACGCAACTATTGTTACAATACAGAAAACGGACAAAAGGACAAGTCAAGATCTGGGTATTATTTAATCCTTGCTCCATATCTCTTGGTGATTTTATAGTTTAATCACGCATTATCACTACCTCTCATTGTGTCTTTTCTAACAGATGTCCTATTCTATGTCTATCAATGTACAAGCTTTTCTGGATGAAGATATAGGCAGTGGTGATATTACTGCGTTAATTATTCCAGCGGCTTGTGAGGCAGAAGCAAATGTAATCACCCGTGATGCTATGGTTTGTTGTGGGCAGGAATGGTTTAATGCCGTTTTTAACGCTTTATCTACTGATTTAAAAGTGCAATGGCATGTTCAGGAAGGACAATGGTTAGCAGCCGGCACTTTGCTATGTACGCTGAAGGGGAACGCGCGCGCTTTATTAACCGGGGAAAGGACGGCACTGAATTTATTACAGACTCTTTCTGCAATTGCCACACTAGCCCGTCTATATGCGAATGAGGTTGCAGGAACAGGTTGTCAGGTCCTGGATACCCGGAAAACCATCCCGGGTTTACGTGATGCACAAAAATATGCGGTGACCTGTGGTGGCTGCCATAATCATCGGATTGGCTTGTATGACGGGATTCTGATTAAAGAAAACCATATTATGGCTGCAGGCTCTATTGCCCAGGCTGTTGCCCAGGCAAGGAAAATAAGTGATAAGTTGCTAGAGGTTGAGGTTGAGTCCATGGTTGAACTAGATCAGGCACTGGCAGCGGGGCCAGATAGAGTTATGCTGGATAATTTTTCTATTGCGCATTTACAGTTAGCCGTTAATAAAGTAGCAGGGCGGTGCGAGCTGGAAGCCTCAGGTAATATTTTGCTGAGTAACATTCGCGAGATAGCGGAGACAGGGGTGAATTATATTTCTATCGGCGCTTTAACTAAAAATGTACAGGCGATAGATTTATCTATGCGTATCGTTTTGGAGAAAGAGCCATGCAAGAAATAGAAAATATATTACAGCATATTACTCAGGGTGTTTATGTCGTTGCTGTCGCAGATGGTGATAAAACCAATGCCTTTACTGCCGCATGGGTGATGCAGGTGTCTTTTTCACCGTTGTTGCTGGCGATTAGCATTAATCCTGAGCATTACTCTTATCAATTATTACAAAAAGGCGGTGTTTGCAGTGTGAATGTTTTAAGTCGGGAGCAAATGCATTTGGCCGAGCATTTTGGCAAGTCCGGAATGAGCGATAAAATGTCGCTAGGAACCTGGGCGGCAGCATTAACCGGAGCGCCTGTATTACAAGAGAGTCTGGCGTATTTTGATTGTAAAGTAAGTCATGAAATATCTGCAGGTGACCACCAGGTTGTTGTCTGTGAAGTACAGGAAGCAAGGCAGCTTAATGTGGGTGTCGCCATGTGCTATAGCGATACAGGGAATATGGACAAAAGCTCGGACTTATATTGAGACAACGTTGTGCGTTTTTTTATGCCTAGCTTTAATTCTACAGGGGGTTAAAATCACTATCTAGGTTTTATATATTTCCTGAATAATGATAATTTACAAAATCTTAATGACCGCACCCCGATAATTCAGTAAAATTACACTAATAATTCGGCTATCCGAATAACGCTATATTTATTCTATAACGGGAAGGGCCGCGAGGTGCTTCCCGTTTTTTGTACATTTAAGGTGCTTACATTGAACAAACCTGCTTTATTATTATTAGAGGACGGAACAGTATTTAATGGTCTGTCGATAGGCGCAGATGGCTGTTCTGCTGGGGAGGTGGTGTTTAATACATCGTTATCCGGGTATCAGGAAATCCTCAGTGATCCTTCCTATGCAAAACAAATTATCACCTTAACTTATCCTCATATCGGCAATGTTGGTACCAACGATGAAGATAATGAATCAGCAGATGTGTTTGCCAGTGGTCTGGTTATTCGTGATTTACCGGTGCTTGCCAGTAACTTTCGTTCACAACAAGGCTTGTCTGAATATTTACAGGCTAATAATGTTGTTGCTATTGCAGAAATTGATACCCGTCAATTAACGCGATTATTGCGCGATAAAGGGGCACAGCGTGGCTGCATCATGGCAGGTGAAACGATCGACGAAGCTACTGCAAAATTTATCCTGGATGCATTTCCAGGTTTAAAAGGGATGGATCTTGCAAAAGAGGTAACTACCTCAAAGCCTTACAAGTGGACAGAAAATACCTGGGATCTTGTGCAAGGCTATATGCAAGGTGACAATTTTACCAAACATGTGGTCGCTTATGATTTTGGTGTTAAGCGTAATATCTTACGTTTGCTCGTCAATCGTGGTTGTGAGGTTACTGTCGTACCTGCGACAACTCCTGCTGCGGATGTTCTGGCAATGAATCCGGATGGTGTTTTCCTGTCCAATGGCCCCGGCGATCCAGAACCCTGTACTTATGCCATATCTGCAATTCAGACGATTTTAGAGCACAAAATTCCGGTATTTGGTATTTGCTTAGGGCATCAGTTATTAGCTTTGGCCTGTGGTGCCAAGACTGAGAAAATGAAGTTTGGCCATCATGGCGCCAATCATCCGGTACAGGAAAAAGCAACTGGACGAGTAATGATTAGTAGCCAGAATCATGGATTTGCAGTGGATGAAAAAACATTGCCAAATAATGTAACAGCGACTTATTACTCCCTATTTGATGGTAGCTTACAGGGTATTGCGCGTACCGATATTCCGGCAATGAGCTTTCAGGGGCATCCTGAAGCGAGCCCGGGACCACATGATGTTGAGTCATTATTTGATGACTTTATGGAAATGATGAAGCTAGCTAACTAATAATAGAGTTATAAAAGAATATGCCAAAAAGAACCGATATACAATCCATTTTATTATTAGGCGCAGGTCCCATTGTAATTGGTCAAGCCTGTGAGTTTGACTATTCAGGGACGCAGGCTTGTAAAGCTTTGCGTGAAGAAGGTTATCGTATTATTCTGGTCAACTCAAATCCGGCAACGATTATGACCGATCCGGATATGGCTGATGCGATTTATATCGAGCCAATCGATTGGCAGACAGTTGAGAAAATCATCGAAAAAGAACGTCCTGATGCGGTTTTACCGACGATGGGAGGGCAAACCGCTTTGAATTGTGCCTTAGATCTTGATAAGCATGGCGTATTAGAAAAATATGGCGTGGAAATGATTGGGGCAAGCAAAGAAGCCATTAATATGGCGGAAGATAGAGAGTTGTTTAATCAGGCGATGGGTAGGCTCGGCTTTGAAGTGGCTAAATCTAAAACGGCGCATAGCATGGAAGAAGCTTTTGCGGCGCAAGCGGAGGTGGGTTATCCAACCGTGATTCGTCCGTCATTTACCATGGGCGGCAGTGGTGGTGGAATTGCGTACAACAAAGAAGAATTTGTTGAGATTTGCGAGCGTGGTCTGTATTTATCACCTACCAAGGAATTATTGGTTGAAGAGTCAGTACTCGGCTGGAAAGAATACGAAATGGAAGTTGTACGTGATAGCAATGATAATTGCATCATCATCTGTTCTATTGAGAATTTTGACCCTATGGGGGTGCATACCGGGGATTCGATTACCGTAGCACCTGCGCAGACACTTACCGATAAAGAATACCAGATTCTACGTAATGTTTCGGTGGCTGTGTTACGTGAAATCGGCGTTGATACTGGCGGATCGAATGTGCAGGTAGCTATCAATCCGGTTGATGGGCGTATGGTGGTTATTGAAATGAATCCGCGGGTGTCGCGCTCATCTGCCTTGGCGTCAAAAGCAACAGGCTTCCCGATTGCAAAAGTCGCAGCTAAGCTGGCTGTCGGTTATACGCTGGATGAATTGAAAAATGAGATAACAGGTGGCGCAACTCCTGCTTCCTTTGAGCCTACGATTGATTACGTGGTAACCAAGGTTCCTCGATTTACCTTTGAAAAGTTTCCCCAGGCGGATGATCGATTAACTACGCAGATGAAATCAGTCGGTGAAGTAATGGCTATCGGGCGGACTTTTCAGGAGTCGTTACAAAAAGCCCTGCGCGGTTTGGAAATAGGCGTCGATGGACTGGATGAAATTGTGGATTTCAATGAATCTGATGCCAGCGATAGAATGCAACGAGAAATGCGCCACCCAGGGCCAGAGCGTCTATGGTATGTTGCTGATGCTTTTCGTAGTGGCATGTCCTTTGATGATGTGCATGAAGCGAGCAAAATTGATCCATGGTTTTTAGCGCAAGTGGAAGATCTGGTTTTAACTGAAAAATCTTTAGCCACAAAGACTCTGGCGACTATCAAGACTGCAGAGTTATTCCGTTTAAAGCAAAAAGGGTTTTCTGATGCGCGTCTGGCAAAATTACTGGATAGCAAAGAGTCAGATGTTCGCAAAGCGCGGCACAAACAGAATATACGCCCGGTTTATAAGCGTATAGACTCCTGCGCGGCTGAATTTTCTTCTGATACGGCATACCTGTATTCTACTTATGAGCAGCAATGTGAGGCGCGTGTAACAGATAAAGAAAAGATTATTATCTTAGGCGGTGGCCCTAACCGTATTGGACAAGGAATCGAGTTTGATTATTGTTGTGTGCATGCTGCTTTAGCATTGCGTGAAGAGGGTTATGAAACCATTATGGTGAATTGTAATCCGGAAACAGTTTCCACCGATTTTGATACCTCGGACCGCTTGTATTTTGAGTCACTAACACTAGAAGATGTGCTGGAAATCATTCATCTGGAGAATCCTGTCGGTGTCATCGTGCAATATGGGGGGCAAACACCACTGAAATTAGCGCGTGAATTAGAAGCCTCAGGAGCGCCGATTATCGGTACGTCGCCTGATGCTATCGATTTGGCAGAAGACCGAGAGCGCTTTCAGAAATTACTGGTTAAATTAGACTTGAAGCAACCGCCCAATGGCACGGCTTCATCAATAGAGCAGGCACTGAATGTTGCTAAAGAATTAGGTTTTCCTCTGGTCGTACGTCCTTCTTATGTATTGGGTGGGAGGGGTATGGAAATTGTTTATAACGAAGAGGCATTGCAACGTTATATGAAAGAAGCGATCAGTGTCTCCAATGATTCACCGGTACTACTGGATCGCTTTCTTGATGATGCGATTGAAATGGATGTAGATGCGATTTATGATGGCGAAACCTTATTAATTGGTGGCTTAATGCAGCATGTTGAGCAAGCCGGGGTGCATTCTGGCGATTCCGCATGTTCAATTCCACCTTATGATTTAGCGCCGCATTTGCAAGATGAATTACGGGTTCAAGTGGCTCAAATGGCGGAAGCACTGGGCGTAAGAGGTTTGATGAATACTCAGTTTGCGATTCAGGGTGAAACCATTTATGTTTTAGAAGTCAATCCCCGAGCTTCGCGTACGGCGCCTTTTGTTTCTAAGGCAACCGGCTATCCTTTGGCAAAAATTGCTGCGCTGTGTATGGCAGGAAAGTCACTGATAGAGCAGGGCATTACCGAAGAGCGCATTCCAGGGTATTTTTCAGTTAAAGAGGCAGTTTTTCCTTTTGTTAAATTTCCAGGTGTAGATCCATTATTAGGGCCGGAAATGAAATCAACCGGTGAAGTCATGGGTGTGGGCAAGACCTTCGGTGAGGCTTTTGCCAAATCTCAGCGTGCTTCGGGTGTGGATTTAAGCCGTAGTGGTAAAGTACTGATTAGCATACGTGAAGCGGATAAACCCAAAATAGTTGAAATAGCTCAAATGCTGATTGCAAAAAACTATGCTATCGTCGCAACGCGTGGAACTGCAAAAGTACTTGAGAGTGCAGGAATAGCCTGTGAAGTGGTTTATAAAGTGAATGAAGGTCGCCCTAATACGGTTGATATGATTAAAAATGATCAGATTCAATTGATCTTTAATACCACTGAAGGAGTTAAAGCGGTAGCAGACTCGTTTACCATGCGTAGAGAAGCACTACAGCATCATGTGACCTATTACACCACTATGGCGGGTGCAAAAGCTGCTTGCTATGCGTTGGGTGAGCTGGATGCTGGGGATGTCAATTGTTTGCAGGATTTGCATAAAGAATTTCATTAGTATTTTTGTACCAGTATTTATTATTTTAGGTTTGTAGGGTGTGGCTTTCGCCCGCTTTAATTGTGGGTATAGACAGGCTAAAGCCCGTTCTACGCGGTTGACAATACCTAGCCCTAAGTTGAAGGCTGGTTTTTAATTAATTGAATATAAACTAGAAAGTTTGGAGTTTTAGATGGATAAAGTACCTCTTACCGTTGCAGGGGCAGATAAGTTACATGCTGAGTTAGAAGAATTAAAAACAGTAACTAGACCTCGTATAGTTGAAGCGATTGCAACAGCAAGAGCGCATGGTGATTTAAAAGAAAATGCAGAATATCATGCTGCTCGTGAGCAACAGAGTTTTTCGGAAGGGCGCATTAATGAGATTGAAGCGAAATTAGCTAATGCACAGGTAATCGACGTTACAACGATTGATGCTAAAGGCAAGGTTATTTTTGGTGCAACGGTAGAAATAGAAGATTTAGGGACTCAGAAAAAAGTAATCTATCAGATTGTTGGTCAAGATGAAGCAGATATTAAAGCAGGACGTATTTCTGTAGGCTCCCCTATTGCCAGAGCAATGATTGGTAAAGAAGAGGAAGACGTTATTACGGTTAAGGCGCCTGGCGGTGAAGTAGATTACGAAATTTTATCTATTCAATATATTTAAGTATTATTGAATGGTGGACGGGTCTTTAGCTCGCTTTTATCTGGAATTTCAGATATTGACTGACTAAAGCCACGCCCCATGGGTTGTTAAATTTCCTAGCGAGTGCCGTCTCTTCTTCTGGTATGTGGCGCAGGTTTTTTCTTTGCTTGCTCGGGCTTTTTGCGATAAATAACAACAACCTGACCGATACTCTGGATTAGTTCAGCAGAAGTTTTTGTGCAGATGTGTTGCTGAATTAATTTTCGCTCCTCTCTTTCGGCGCGAATTTTTATTTTAATCAGTTCATGAATATCAAGCGCTAGTTCAATTTCTTTAAGTACCGCGTCGGTTAAGCCGGCCTGCCCTATCATAATTACAGGCTTTAGCTCATGAGCCTTGGTTTTCATTTGTTTCAGTTGGTCAGAATTCACTCTGTATGTCCTTCAATAAAAAATGTAATGCAATTCTACACTAATAACACGATTTATGGCGCGTAGTAAAAGTAGTAATGAATGGATGCAAGAGCATCTTAATGATGAATATGTTAAAAAAGCGAAAGCGTTAGGGTATCGATCCCGGGCTACGTTTAAGCTTATTGAAATCATTGAAAAAGATAAACTCGTGCACACCGGCATGAATATCGTGGATTTAGGTGCGGCTCCCGGAGGCTGGTCTGAGTACGTGCGAGGCATCGTTGGCAAGAAACAAAAAGTTGTTGCTCTGGATATTCTGGATATAGCTCCCATTAAGGACGTAGACTTTATTCAGGGGGATTTTAGGGAAAGTGCAGTTTATGAGCAGTTGAGTAAAATTCTGAATGGTGCGCCGGTCGATTTGGTTTTATCTGATATGGCGCCTAATTTAAGTGGTAATAAGGCGATAGATCAGCCTTGTGCGATGTATTTATGTGAATTAGCGCTTGAAACGGCAGAGGCAGTTTTAGTCGAGGGTGGCTCCTTTCTGGTCAAGGTATTTCAAGGTGCGGGTTTTGAGGAATATAAAAAGCAGGTAGCAAGCTCATTTACAAAGGTACTGATTAGAAAACCGAAGTCTTCAAGAGCGCGGAGTAATGAAGTTTATATTTTAGCTAAGGGCTTTAAAAAGCAATAACAGCCCTTATAGTATAGTGTTACTGGTTTGTTTTGGGCAAACTGGAATGAATAGTGATAATTCAGGGAACATAAGCCTGATATAATTACTATCTAATGATTTTTTGATAAGGACTGGTAGTCAGGGGCGAAAAAAATTGAACGATTTGTTTAAAAATGTACTTTTATGGGTAGTCATAGCCGTTGTTTTGATGTCCGTATTTAATAATTTTGGTTCCCGGGGAACACAAAAAAATGAAGCACTTTCCTACTCGCAATTTATTGACGCGGTAAAATCAGGGCAAGTACAAAATGTTATTTTAGACGATGAAAACGGGATAAAAGGCGAGCTGCAAGGAGGCGAAAAATTTACTTCCTATGCGCCGAATGATCCTCACCTGGTTGATGATCTATTAGCTAATGGTGTGGAAATCAAGGCCCAGGCGGCTGATCAGGAATCCATGTTAATGCAGATTTTTATCTCATGGTTCCCAATGCTATTATTGATTGGCGTCTGGGTATTTTTTATGCGTCAGATGCAAGGCGGTGCCGGTGGTAAAGGCGGGCCGATGAGCTTTGGTAAGAGCAAGGCCCGGATGCTTGAAGAAGACCAGATAAAAGTGACATTTGCCGACGTTGCAGGTTGTGATGAAGCCAAAGAAGAAGTCGAAGAAATGGTGGATTTTCTTAAAGACCCAGCAAAATATCAAAAGCTAGGTGGAAAAATACCGCGTGGTGCGTTGATGATAGGCCCTCCAGGAACAGGTAAAACCTTATTAGCGAGAGCTATTGCGGGTGAAGCCAAGGTGCCATTTTTCACTATTTCTGGTTCTGATTTTGTGGAAATGTTCGTTGGTGTCGGTGCATCACGTGTCAGGGATATGTTTGAGCAGGCAAAAAAACACTCTCCGTGTATTATCTTTATAGATGAAATTGATGCTGTGGGTCGTCAGCGTGGTGCCGGCCTGGGTGGAGGCAATGATGAGCGCGAACAAACCTTAAACCAGTTATTAGTTGAAATGGATGGCTTTGAAGGTAATGAAGGGGTTATTGTTATCGCGGCAACTAACCGGGCTGATGTGCTGGATGCTGCGTTATTGCGTCCTGGGCGATTTGATCGTCAGGTAACAGTCAGTCTCCCAGATGTAAAAGGTCGGGAAAAAATTCTGGCTGTGCATATGGGTAAAGTACCTGCTGCTGATGATGTGCAGATTAAATATATTGCACAAGGCACGCCAGGTTTTTCTGGTGCTGATTTGGCAAACCTGGTAAATGAAGCTGCCTTATATGCGGCTAGAATGAACAAACGCTTGGTCAGTATGTTTGACCTCGAGAAAGCAAAGGATAAGCTTATTATGGGCGCAGAAAAGCGCTCTATGGTAATGGATGAAAAAGAGAAGAAGATGACGGCTTATCATGAAGCCGGCCATGCTATCGTTGGTAATATAGTTCCTGAGCATGACCCGGTTTATAAAGTGAGTATTATGCCGCGTGGACGTGCTCTGGGTGTTACCATGTTTTTGCCTGAGAAGGATCAGTACAGTGCTAGCAAGCGTAAACTAGATAGCATGATTTCCAGTTTATATGGTGGACGTATTGCTGAGGCACAGATTTTTGGCTGGGAGCAAGTTTCCACCGGCGCTTCGAACGATATCGAGCGCGCTACTGAACTAGCAAGAAATATGGTTACTAAATGGGGTTTTTCGCAGCGCTTAGGACCTTTGGCTTATAGTGAAGAAGAAGGTGAGGTCTTTTTAGGGCGTTCCGTGACGCAACATAAAAGTGTTGCCGATGAGACTTCGCATACTATAGACGAAGAGATACGTTCTATTATTGATAAAAACTATGAGCGCGCCGAGAAAATCTTAAAAGATAATGAAGATATATTACATTCCATGTCTGATGCTTTAATGAAATATGAAACTATTGATAAGGATCAGATTGAAGACCTGATGGCGCGTCGGCGAGTAAGAGATCCGCAAGGCTGGGATGATATTGAGCCACCTAATCATGGGATTAAAGCAGCAAGTGCTATAGGCACGAAAGAACCAGAAGCCCCCCAACATTAATACTGCTGAGCAAAACTAAACTAAAAGGAGAGGTTTAAAACCTCTCCTTTTTTTTATTAAGGATGAGCAGGGAGCAGAGATATGAGCAAGAAATATTTTGGAACTGATGGTATTCGAGGTACGGTCGGAGAAGAGCCCATCACACCTGATTTTTTTCTAAGATTAGGCTGGGCAACCGGGAGAGTATTTGCCGAGGAAAGGCAAGGCTTTGTTTTAGTCGGTAAAGATACGCGAATTTCCGGATATATGTTCGAGTCGGCTTTAGAGGCCGGACTCTCCGCGGCAGGTGTCAATACGCGTTTATTAGGCCCTATGCCAACACCGGGAATAGCCTACCTGACACGAACACTGCGCGCGAAGGCGGGTATAGTGATCAGTGCCTCTCATAATCCTTATTATGATAACGGCATCAAATTCTTTTCTAACGAAGGTGTCAAGTTAGCCGATGAACTAGAACATAAAATTGAGTATTATCTTGACCAGCCTATGAATACAGTGGCTTCAGATAAACTGGGTAAAGCACGGCGACTGCCTGATGCGCCAGGCCGATATATAGAATTTTGTAAAGCGAGTATTCCAGCCAGTATCGATTTTAATGGGCTTAGAATCGTTGTCGACTGTGCTAATGGCTCGACTTACCATATCGCTCCTCATGTGTTCAGTGAAGTGGGGGCGGAAGTCATCAAAATTGCAACTGACCCCAATGGCTTGAATATAAATGAAAAATGTGGCGCAACTATGCCTGAACGTCTGCAGGAAGCAGTTATAGAATTTCATGCGGATCTAGGAATTGCCTTAGACGGCGATGGAGATCGCCTGATTATGGTTGATCATAAAGGCGAAATTGTAGATGGCGATGAGTTAGTTTTTATCATTGCTAAAGCCAGGCAATCAGCCAAGACATTAACAGGTCCTGTGGTGGGTACTTTAATGAGTAATTTAGGCATGGAGCATGCGCTTAAAAAACTTAACATAGATCTGCTTCGTGCCAATGTGGGCGATCGATATGTATTGGGGTTAATGCAAAAGCATCATAGTATTTTAGGCGGAGAAGGTTCAGGACATATTATCTGCCTGGATAGAACGACCACAGGAGATGGAATAGTCGCCGCGCTACAGGTATTGGCTGAAGTACATAAAACCGGAAAGTCGCTATATGAGCTTAAGTCTGAAATGAGTAAATATCCACAGGTATTACTCAATGTTAGCGTCAGTAAAAAAGTGGATCTTGCCAGCAATGAGGCGATACAGAAATCTGTCAAGTTGGTAGAAAAAGCTTTAGGTGATAATGGGCGTGTATTATTACGTGCATCAGGCACGGAACCATTAATCAGGGTTATGGTTGAGGGTGCTGATGAAGTAAAAGTAAACAAATATGCACAATCTTTAGCTGATGATGTTAAGAATGCAATCACTGCTTGAAATACATGCTGATAATAGCTATGATAAGCGGTTTATTTAATTCTGGAGTTTGAGATGCGAAGAAATCTTGTTGTTGGCAACTGGAAGATGAAAATTAATCAGCAAAGCGCGCAAAAGCTTGTTGATGGTCTTATTGATGGCTTGCCTTCTGAAGATGCCGATATTGCAGTATGTCCTCCGTATTTGTATATTCCTGAAGTCAGTCAGCGTCTGGCTAATACTACCATTGGTCTGGGTGCGCAGAATGTTGCCACCCATGTTGAAGGTGCATATACAGGTGAAATTGCGGCAGTCATGCTGAAAGATTTTAACTGTAAATATGCAATCGTTGGGCATTCAGAGCGTAGAGCAAACTATGCCGATACTAGTCAAACTGTTGCACAGCGATTTCAGCAAGCTATCGATGCAGATATCATTCCTGTTCTTGCTATCGGTGAGTTACTCGAAGAAAGAGAAGACGGTACAACATTTGACGTCGTTGAAAAACAACTTAATGCGGTGATTGATTTTTCTGGAATCGAAAATTTTAAAAAAGCCGTTATTGCATATGAACCCGTATGGGCCATAGGCACAGGCTTGACAGCATCAGCTGAACAGGCACAAGAAGTACATCTATTTATTCGTCAATTATTAGCAGAAAAAAATCAGCAAATTGCCGAAAATATTCAGATTTTATATGGTGGTAGTGTTAAACCACAAAATGCAGTTGCTTTATTTGCAATGCCAGATATTGATGGTGCGCTAGTTGGCGGAGATTCGTTAAGTGCGGACTCTTTTTTAAAGATTTACTCTTCATTTCAAAAATAAAATGTATCAAGTTATTATCATAGGTCATGTTTTAGTTGGGTTAGCCGTCATAGGCTTAGTATTAATGCAGCACGGAAAAGGTGCTGATGCAGGTGCTGCTTTTGGTAGTGGATCATCTGGTACAGTCTTCGGTGCTCAAGGTTCAGCCTCATTTTTATCCAGAACAACTGCAGTACTTGCGGCTGTTTTTTTTACCACTAGTTTATCGCTGGCAGTTCTTAGTGGCAAAAGTGGGAATGATGTAGATATTATGGATGTAGCTGTTGTAGAGGTGCTTGAAACTGAACTGCCAATGGTTGATGGCGAGCAAGTTATTGTTGATGAGCCGCTAATCGAAGTAGACGTACCTGAAATTGTAGGAGAAGCGTCGGGTGTTGAAGAAGGCGTACCAACGATTGAAGTAGAAGAAGGTGTTGTAACACCGTAAAGTTCTCCCGAAATAAAGCCGATGTGGTGAAATTGGTAGACACGCCACCTTGAGGGGGTGGTGACGCAAGTCGTGCCGGTTCAACTCCGGCCATCGGCACCAGATTATGGGTTTTTTATCTTGAAAATTAGCAGGTTAAAAAACCTTTTTTATTTTAAGTTAAAAGGTACGTTACTTTGATAACTAAAAACTCCGCATATATTACAAAAAATTGTCTTGGAATATATAGTGTCCAATACAAAATTTCCTCGCATTTCCCAAGAATAATTCTACCGCTGAAAATCCTGGAAACGGAGCTTAAGCGAAGTGAAGATTTTTAGTCCCTGATAGCGATAGGGCCGGGTGTTTTCTCGAAGCGTCTTTTTGCGTAGAGAAAATACAAGGCATTCCGACATCACGTCAAGCCATTTGCGGCCACTAAATAAAAACCCCTCTAGGATTTTTATTTAGTGGCCTCAGGGCGAATCAGGGCATCATAGATTTTAATCAGTCCCGTTCAGCTTTTGCCGCGTTGTGGGCTAGGGTGCCCAAAATGAACTTTCGAAAAAGGAGGGGTTCCTCGCATGGCTTGATTATGATGATGGCTGGCCCCGCACGTAGAATCGCTATGAATACAACTATACTCAATATTTTAGAATAACTCTCAAGTTCCAAAAACCAACACTTACAAAGAGCTTTGTTTTTTCTTGGATAAACAAACTTACGCCTTTTAAAGATGTTGGGCCTTTCTTATGCTGTTACCTAATAAGGGAAAAGTAATTTCTATCGTTCACTTTTCCAGTTCTTTTTGCGTTTTCCTTTTTTTTCTGCTTTCTGTGCACGGATAATAGCCAATTCAGCTAGTTCTGTTTGCATCATATCCGGTGTTTCCAAGGTGATTCTTCCTAAGGTGCCATCCCGAATTTCAGAGAGTAGAATTTTGGCAACTTTATCCATATCAATGTGCCCACCGGAACGTAAGCAACCACGTTTTTTACCGATGAGTTGTAGTAGTTCATAGTCAGTAGCTGGCAGTGTTTCCAGTTGGTAGCGTTGTTTTGTGGCATCTGGGTAATGCTGCAAAAAGAACTCTCCGGCAAACGAAGCGACATCGTCGTGTTTTAAAGCGGTATCTTTGATTGCTCCAGTCGTTGCGAGACGGTAACCGGTATTATGGTTTTCCAGATTTGGCCATAACATACCTGGGGTGTCGCAAAGAATAATGCCATTGCGCAAATCGATACGCTGTTGGTGTTTGGTCACGGCAGGTTCGTTACCTGTCTTAGCAATTGTGCGTCCTGCGAGGGCATTAATTAGGGTGGACTTACCAACATTGGGAATACCCATAATCAGCACATGGATGACTTTGCTAGCTGTCGCTTTATGCGGGATTAATTTACGACATAAATCAATTACTGTATCAACTTTATCAGTATGCACAGCTGTTAGAGCAAGAGTTTTCACACCGTCTTCCTGTTCTAGAAACTCCTGCCATTGTTGAGTTCGTAATGGGTCGGCCAGGTCTGATTTATTGAGAATTTTTATACAGGGTTTATCGCCGCGTAATTCTGATAATAATGGATTAGCACTGCTAAAGGGTAAACGTGCGTCGAGTATTTCAATCAGTAAATCTATATCGGGCAAGGTTTCTTTTATTTCCTTGCCCGCTTTGTACATATGTCCCGGGAACCATTGGATTTTCATGTGTCGAATTCTTAAATAGTGAAGTGCGTGAGAGAGGGTCGAAGGTCGCTAGGTAATTTTGTTTTTTTAACATGAAGGGCGTGAAGGAAATGATAGGATCTTCCTTTAGTATCTTCAAATTCTACAGGGTAATACAGCTATTAGATTTCTATTATTTGGCAATATGCAGGCCGCATTCTTTCTTTGTAGTTTCTTCCCACCACCAGCGCCCCGCGCGTTCGTGTTGGTTAGGTAAGACTGGTTGAGTGCAGGGTTCACAGCCGATGCTAATATAACCTTGCTGATGTAATTTGTTATAGGGCACCTGATAGGCTTCTATATAGTCCCAGATCTGAGCCGAACTCTGGTTAGCTAAGGGGTTAAATTTAATCAGTTGATGGCTGTCCGTTGCAAATGCTGGATCAACTTGTATTTCAGGGATATTTTGCCGGGTATCCACACTCTGGTCTTTGCGTTGTCCGGTAATCCAGGCATCAACAGTCGCCAGCTTGCGTTTTAACGGTGCTACTTTACGGATAGCACAGCATTGTTTATGCCCATCTTCATAAAAACTAAACAGGCCTTTTTGTTTAACAAAGGCTTCTAGTTGCTGATAGTCAGGACTTAGCAGCTCTATTTCAATATTGTAATGCTTTCTAACTTGCTCGATAAATTGATAAGTCTCTGGGTGTAAACGTCCGGTATCGAGGGAAAATATTTGAATATCTTGGCGAATTTTTAAAGCCATATCAATAAGGACAACATCTTCAGCGCCACTAAAGGAAATGGCGACGTTAGCGTAATTATCTAGTACATGGCGGAGAACTTTACGCGGGTTTTTACCTGCTAATTCGGTTTGTAGGGATTCGATATTACTCATATATTGCTATGTTTGCTGTTTACTGTGTGAATTGTAAGCATCACTGATTTGCGGGTCTTAAGCTTACAGAAATGTGCTCGAATATTTTATTGCTGGCTGAAATATTTACTCAAAAACGCATCAAATTCCAACGTATCATTGTCTTCAATATCTTGTTGATTTGTGTGCGAATCGCTCGCCATCTGATTAAATTTTAAAGTATCTGCTGCATTCAGCTTGTGCTGGGTAAAGTTTGCAGTATGCTGTTGTGAGAGTGTATCAGCAAAGGGGGAGAACGACTGTTTTGCGGTGCGCATTCCGCTCAGAATTCTTGCTGAAGGGGTCAGGTCTGGGTTGTCTACGAGTTTACGCTGTGCTTGTAGTGCTTGATTATAATAGTTGTCTGATTCATCTGCGTCTAAAATATCACAAATGGGTTGTACCTTATCGAGTATCTCATGGGCCCAGTCTTTTAAGCAGACTGATTGCTGGTCTTTGATCAGTGTTACATCGGGTTGTCGTCCTGCATGTGCAACTTTTAGCTGGTTGGCGTTGTGAGTAGCCGAATCTTCTGCATGAATTTCTGGGCTTTTCTGTACTAAACAGCTCAGTAATAGTGCTTCGATAAACCGTGCACGGTCAGCGTCTATGCCTATGGGATTAAATAAATCTAGATCTAGCGAGCGAATTTCTACGTAGCGTACGCCACGGCGCTTAAGGGCCAGCGTAGGTTTTTCACAAGGCTGAATGATCTGTTTAGGACGAACGGTACTGTAGAATTCATTCTCAATCTGTAGAATATTGCTATTGAGCTGCTGGTACTCGCCATTCACTTTTACGCCGATAGATTCATAGTCCGGGTAGGGCGTATTAATCGCATAGGATAGGCTGCCTACATAGCCATTCAGTGAGTTGTAGTCTATATTCAAGTCGGCCTGATTATTACTTTTATAACCTATATCGCTCATGCGCAGTGAAGTCGCATAAGGACAGTAAAGAGTACCCGAGTCCAACTCATCAAATTGCGCCATCAGTTCGGGACGGCTTTTGAAGAAGTTTTTACAGATCGCTGGTGAAGCGCCAAACAAGTATAGAATTAACCAGCCCTGACGCTGAAAATTACGAATTAAATCAAAATAAGCGGAAGACTTAAAATCTTCTAGAGAACTCTCTGAGCCCTCTAGTTGGTGTAAGACTGGCCAGAGCTCATCAGGTGCGGAATAATTAAAATGAATACCGGCAATTGCCTGCATGGTCCGCCCATAGCGATGCGATAAGCCCTTACGGTAGACATGTTTCATTTTGCCGATATTGGAATCACCGTACCTGGCAATGGGAATACTCTCATCGCCGTTAATGCCACAGGGCATACTGGTTGCTAATAAACGCTCATTCTCCAGATTGTCATACACATACTGATGAATCGTATGCATAAAGTCCAGAGTTTGGTTTATATCTGCAAAGGGTGGGGTAATAAACTCTAATAAAGCTTCCGAGTAATCGGTAGTAATATGCGGGTGGGTGAGGGCTGCGCCAAGCTGTTTTGGGTGTTCTGACTGAGCAATATAGCCTTGATCTGATAGACGCAGGCTTTCTTTTTCTATACCTTTCAGTCCATTTTTTAACAGCGACTGCTGGTTATGTTGTATTAATAGCTGTAAACGGTTTGTAAGACTCATGCTTTAAATATAAAAAATCCTGATATAGGTGTGAACACTTAATTTATAATGTAGCTATTATATAACGTTTCAACCTAGAAAAATCAGTTGAACGCGAATTTATAGTGCAAGATATTGGTTTCACAGTGTTTTAGAAAATTCTTAGCTTCACCCTTAGGTTAAGCGAGTGTTTTTTTGAAGTGCTGTGGAATCAAGAACTTGTACTAGAAGCCGTGAGCAACTGTTTTTTCTAGGTTCAAGGCAAAGGATAAAAAGTGTGACGCAATCTGAGAATGTTAGCCAGGCGCGAGAGGTTTTACAGGCTGTATTTGGTTATCAGAGTTTTCGAGGTAATCAGGCTGCCATCGTTGAGCAACTTATTACCGGGCACAGTGCTGTGGTCTTAATGCCTACAGGGGGTGGAAAATCCCTGTGTTATCAAATTCCTGCGATTGTTCGTCCAGGCGTCGGTATTGTGATTTCTCCGCTGATAGCTTTGATGGCTGATCAGGTGAATGCTCTGCATCTGTTAGGTGTTAAAGCCGCTTTTTTAAATTCCACTTTGGGTTATGAGCAGGTTCAAAGCATAGAACAACAGCTATTACGTGGTGAACTTGATTTACTTTATGTTGCGCCGGAGCGTCTAACGTCCGAGCGCACTCTACAATTATTTAGCCGTTTAAATATTTCCCTGTTTGCCATCGATGAAGCCCATTGCGTCTCTCAATGGGGGCATGATTTTCGTAGTGACTATCTACAATTATCCTTATTGGCAGAGCGCTTCCCTAATATTCCCCGCATCGCGCTGACAGCTACGGCAGATCAGCGTACCCGTGAAGAGATTATTAGCCGGTTGTCACTAAGTCATGCTGAATTGTTTATTAGCGGCTTTGATCGACCGAATATTCGTTACCATATCGTGCAAAAAGACAAAGCGCGAGATCAATTATTAAACTTTATTAGAACCGAGCATAGTGGTGATGCCGGTATTGTCTATTGTTTGTCGCGCAAGAAAGTGGAAGCGACAGCCGAGTGGTTACAGAAAAAAGGCATTGATGCGTTCCCTTATCATGCAGGCCTATCGCATGAGCTACGCAATAAGCATCAACATGATTTTTTAATGTCAGAAGGTGTGGTTATCGTAGCGACTGTTGCCTTTGGCATGGGGATAGACAAGCCTAATGTACGCTTTGTGGCACACCTTGATCTGCCTAAAAGTATTGAAGGTTATTATCAGGAAACCGGCCGTGCTGGGCGTGATGGAGACCCTGCTAACGCCTGGATGACCTACGGTCTGCAGGATGTTATTACCCTACGACAGATGCTGCAAGGATCGGATGCGGATGAAATACATAAGCGTGTCGAACTACACAAGCTGGATGCGATGCTGGGTTTATGCGAACAGGTATCTTGTCGGCGTGAGGTACTTTTAAACTACTTCGGTGAATCAGAAACCCAGCCTTGTGGTAATTGCGATACCTGTCTGGAGCCTGTTGAAACTTGGGATGGAACCGTTGCAGCACAGCAGGCCTTATCCTGTATATACCGTACCGATCAGCGTTTCGGGGTGAATTATCTACTGGATGTCTTATTGGGTAAGGATACCGAACGTATTAAGAGTTTTGCTCATGATAAACAAAGCACCTTTGGTATCGGCAAAGAGCTGGATGAGGGCCAGTGGCGATCAGTATTCAGGCAATTAATCGTAAAAGGGCTAGTGGATGTCGATTATGAAGGATACGGTGCATTAAAACTCAATAGTTGTTGCCGCCCCTTATTGCGCGGTGAAACACAAATCAGGCTACGTAAAGATCTAGCTAAAGCGAAGACTAAGAAAGCAAAAGTAACCCGAGGAGATTTTGCCCGGCACCGAGATAATGTCCTTTGGGATGCGTTACGTGCCAAACGCCGTGAATTAGCAAAGGAACAGAATGTTCCGCCGTATGTTATTTTTAGCGATGTCAGCCTGACAGAAATGGTACAAGCAGTGCCAGAAAACCATCAACAGTTTGCTCTGATTTCAGGTGTAGGAGAGAAGAAACTTGATTTATATGCTGATAAGTTTTTAGCTGTTATCCGTGGAATTCATGAAATACAAGAACAAAACTCAGAACTATCTGAAACTGTTGATGAGACAGTTGCTTTATTTAAAGTAGGTTTTTCTGTCGACAAAATAGCTGCGCAGCGTAACCTAAAAGACACGACTATCTATGGGCATCTTGCCGAGGGCATTGCTTCAGGTGCTATAGAATTAGTTGATGTGGTAGAGCTAAGCGAAAAGGAAATAAATACAATACAAGATGAAATGCTCAGTCTGCCAGCAGACAAAAACACTACCTTAAAACCTGTGTTTGAGGCTTTAGATGAAGCCTATAATTATGGAATTCTTCGATGCGTTAGAGCGGCGATGGAGATTGAGTAAACTTATTTTAACGTATAATTATTCTTGAGTTATAAAAAAACAAGCCTTATCTGGCGGTTCCAAATTTTAACAAGAAGATAATAATGAAAAAAATATTAACTTATTTGTTGGAGTGGTTAGTGCTGCGACAATAACATTTAACGAGGGACCATCTGCTTCAGGAACAAAGCTTGAGGGCACGAATTTTTATGATTCCTATGGTGTAAGCTTTGAACCCTCTATACCTTTTGGATTTGATTCACACCGACTGGGTGATGGTACTGAATCACTAGCAGGATCGGTGTTGTGCGCCTCGCTCCATGACTCAGGTTAATCGTCAACCTGATCTTTTTAGGCTTGTGTTTATGCTGTTCTTGAGCATATCCATTCTCTTGGTTATGACGATATCCTCTTAATCGTTTATTTCTATTTACTTCATGTGAAATATTACTTTGGTTTCACCCTAATGTTTTGGAAATCTCATTTGAGAAGTACTCTTTCTACATCCAAGTTCTATATGATGTCTCTCTTTAAGACTTAAGTGTTTATAGCTCATGTTTAGCTTCCGTAAAGGGTGTGACAAATGCTTACATTACACTTAAGTCTTGTTTCAAACTATCATGGTATTGCTAGCATGTTAAATGTAGAGGCTATGCACTTATTATACGAATTCAAGGTTTATTAAATGACCTATTCTTGCGTAAAAATGTATCTAGCGTTTAAAATTATTAAAATTTTATTATTAATAGGTTAAATTTATGATAAAGTTCGATTTCGCGAATTTGCTTAATATTTAATAAGTTGCAGATTAAATAACTATAATTATAAAAAGGTTAATATTATATGAAATTATTAAAAAGCGCTGCCCTAGCTACTACATTGGCATTCTCTTTAGGGCTCATTTCCACACCTGCTAATGCTATCTGCATGGGTATGGCATGTATGTATAATTCAATGACGCCACTTCAGGCTATTATGGCCACTGAACTATCTGTTGATGAAGTCATGAACCTAGTCGATGAAAATGCAGATAAAGAACTGATTTTAAAGGGAATCAGGAGTACATTAAGGGCAACCAAAGAAATTAATGCAAATGATAAAGTAGACCGTAATCGTATGCGTGCTAATAAATCGATGAAAAAAGCTCGCAAAGCTGTAAAAAGTGATAATTATGTTACGGCAAAAGAACATTTGGTAGAAGCAAAGAAACGTTATTCGGGCCTTCAGGACATGCTAGAATTGTCTCAAGCAGATAGAACATCTCAACAAACCAGCTTTATAAACCGTATTATGGATACAGTTGATGAAGGCACCGGAAAAAACTAAAACACAAAGAAATAATTAGTATTGGGCACATCCTCAATTCAATGTGAGGGTGTGCTAATTTTTGTATCGCGGGTTTTAAATATCTAAACCTTCTCTTAGCCCGGCATCAAAATAACGGCTATATCAGTATAAAGCATCGCAGGATTCAAGTTTCACGAAATCTGATCCCCTGTTTTAATACTTCCCATCATTTTCTTTACCAATTTTGATGCTAAGGCTCTCGTATCTATACTTAGCATTTTTTTACTTTATCTAATCTGTTGAGCCATAAATAAACCGAACTACTTACTGAGAATGATCAATCATTATCTAACATTTAACCTGGTGAAGTATCTACAATTTCTGTCTAAAAGTTTGCTCCTATGGTGCAATTTTGTTTCGGTGAGATATGCTAATATAAATAGTACCAGTATTAAATAAAATGGAGTAAGGCTATGAGCGAAGTGCTTAGCCTTAAAGATTTAATTTGTGCCTATTGGGGCTTACTTCCCACCGTATTTATCGTGCTTATAATAGGCATGCTTAAATTGCCATGTATTAAAATTTTATGGCGCAATCAGGGATATGATGCACAACCGGTGGGTAATAGCGAACTACGAATTACGCCTGAACAGCGAGTTACCAAGATCAACGAATTGAATAAGGATTTGCATAGTGACAAGATTAGGTATATCAATAATCATTGGGAGCAAATGCAGTTTACCCTGGTCCTGCTAGACCCTTCAAGGTTATGCCCGCACAGGAACAGATACATCAGCTAAGTTCTCTGGAAGCCCAGGCCGGGGTATTACCTGCCATTTCATTTGTTGTTTGGTATTTGTTGATGAGGCGTCATCTGCAGGAGATTGCAAGAAAGTAATTAATTCCATTGCCTGGGCATCAAATACAGTAGAAGCAGGACTGATTTACCGCTATGACCCAGAAAGGGCAGGACAGTGGCGAAGCTTCCTGGTCATTCTGTTAGCAGTTTATACGGCTACGATAGGTGGCTGGTTTATTGGTGAAAAAGCTCATATTGATATAGACAATATGAATATGGATGCAAAAACTTTATTGATTGTCTTGGCTGCTGTACTGACAGAGGTGATATATTCATATCACATAGAAAAATTAAGCGTAGTAAAGCAACAGGGCTGCCGCAGATTTATGCCGCGAGTGATTGGTTGATCTATTTTAGTGCGCATATAAAGTGATGGCGCTATTGGGTTTGTTTGGTTTTATCTTTTTATCTGATGTTGCTAGCGTAACGAGGATCAGTTCTTTTCTTGTTGGCTTATAGTCTGGATAGTTTTATTAGATTGTTTAGTTCTACATTAGAACAAAAAAGTGGAAGCGCACTATTCTTCTTTGAATAAAAACCTAGGCGGCTGACTCTTTCTGTTAGTATTTTTATTTGTCAGAGTCTGATCTAAGAGCAGTCTATTTCAGATAATAACTCGTAATTCTGTTTTTAAAATGACCATACCTGAGGAATAATCCACAGCGCTATACAGGCAACTAATAGACTGAGTGGCAGGCCTAGTTTTACATAGTCGCTAAAGCGATATCCTCCAGGTCCAAAGACCATTAGGTTGGTTTGATAGCCCGTGGGGGTCACGAAACTGGCAGAAGCGGCAATCATGACGGCAACAGCAAAGGGTGCTGTGTTGACATCCAGGCTTTGCGCACCACTTATGGCGATAGGGAACATGACAATAGCGGCTGCGTTATTGGTAATCGTTTCGGTTAATAATGCAGTCGCAATATAGACTATTGCCAGCAGTATTAGAGGATTACCATTAGCAATTAACAGGCCCTGAGCAGCAAGCAAATCGGCAAGCCCCACTTTTTGTACTGCCGTTCCCAGTCCATAGGCACAGGCAATAACAAGTAACACTTTATAGTCGATACTAGTACGCGCAACTTCCATATTTAAACAGCCACTATATAGTGGACCCCGGTTTTAAGACAGTAGTTTAAGTTGTAAACTGTGTCAAAGGGGTTAAAAAATGAGTACAACAAAAAAGCGTAAGAATCACACAGCAGAATTTAAGGCCAGAGTGGGTCTA
>Ga0233443_1000936_pt1 | contig 28047 bp, 27 predicted proteins | sample SI_123_September_2_FD_182784 | JGI IMG/M metagenome (GOLD analysis project Ga0233443, IMG submission 182784) | Seawater microbial communities from Saanich Inlet, British Columbia, Canada - SI_123_September2016_200_MG | ecosystem: Environmental > Aquatic > Marine > Inlet | place: Canada: British...
CCAAAATGAGATGCTCGATTTTGTCCAACTTAAGCGTTCTCCTCTTAAGATGGTCTATCACTCTCCCCGGCGAACCGACAACAATATGGACACCTTTCTTTAACCTCCGTAATTGTTGATCAATGGATTGTCCACCGTAAATAGGCACCGTTTTGATATCCTTTTCGCCTTTTAGCGAAGATATTTCTTCCGAAACCTGGATGGCCAATTCTCGTGTCGGCACCAATATCAGAGCCTGCACATCCTTGATATCCGCACGTATCATTTCAATTAAAGGAAGACCAAACGCTGCTGTTTTTCCCGTTCCTGTTTGAGCCTGCGCAATGATATTTGAATCATTCTTCAGCATAAGGGGAATGGTGAGCGCCTGAATTTCTGTCGGCTCTTCAAAACCCTTTTTATTTACTGCTGACAGTATTTTGCCAGACAAGCCAAGGTCATTAAATGTTATATTTTTTTTCATTTTAATCTCTTTAATTTATTTAATTTGATCGGGAGTAATTCCGTTCTGTCCTGCCCTGTATGGCAGTGAGCAGTACATAGGGCGTTGACTCAATCGCCGTTGCGATCTCTTCCACGCGAATTGAATCTGTTTTATTCTCTCCAAAAAATAGGACATCTTCTCCAACTTTCACATCATCATTTTCAAAATCCACCATAAGTTGATCCATGCAAATACGCCCTGCGATTGGATATCGTTTTCCATGATACGAAACACTGCCGCCATCGTACCACGGACGCGGGAATCCGTCGGCAAAACCGGTTTGAATAACACCGATATTCGTATCCTTTTCCGCAGACCATACGCCGCCGTAAGACACTTGTGTTCCGGCGGACACGCAGCGTACCTGCACAATCGACCCGCGAAATTCCATGACGGGTTTAATGTCAATATCAGCCGGCACTTCATCCGAAGGAAATGCGCCGTACAGAAGCATCCCGACGCGGACTAGGTCAAAACCGGATTTCGGAAGATTCAGTACCGAACCGCTGTTGGAAAAATGTTTTATCTTGAATTTTAGTCCAAGCTTTTCCGCCATCCCCAAAATAGAATTGAATTGGTGTAACTGATCCTTAGCATACCCAAGGTCGCCTTCATCGGCAGTAGCATAATGACTGTAAATTCCCTCACATTGAATCCCGTTTGCTTTCTTCATTTTTTTCAGAATAGGTTCCGCTTCCTCCATCGCGATTCCAAGGCGCGTCATTCCGGTATCCACTTTGAGATGCACTTTCGGCGATTCGCCATTTTCGGCGTGGAAGCCAATTACAGTATCCAAATCATCGGAGTGCGATATATTTAAGGTGATTTTTCTATCAACCGCTTCTGCTAGAAAATCCGAATGCAATCGGCTGAATACGAAAATATCATCCGTAATTTTTGCATCCCGAAGTTCAATCGCTTCCTCGAATGTGAAGACGGCAAAAGAATCACAGCCATCACTTGCCAGCGCCTTGGCGCATTCCACCGCACCATGCCCATACGCGTTTGCTTTTACTACCGCCATAATTCTGCGCCCGCCTATGTATTCTTTCACAATTTGGTAATTATGGACCAGTCGATCGAGGTGAATAATTGCTTTGGGTCCGATGGTCATTTTCTCAATGGTAGGTTTTTTCAAGGTGGATTTTTAGTGCATCAAATGAGTTGAAAACTTCGGTACTGCAGGAAAAGATCCAGCCGCTCAAATCTTCCATCGGAATTGTATTGATGAGATAAACCGGAATGCCAAAATGATACGCAAGTGTCACTTCACCGTGCGTGCCACCGCCTTTCATCACAGATTCATCCCAAAGGCAAATGACATAATCTGACTCCTCAATGACTCCACGAATATCTCTCGCGATCAATTTGCGGATGAAGTGTTTATATTTTTTCGAGTCGGAAATTTTCCAATCCCTATAATCTTCTGCATCATGTTCCGTCACTATTTTCGCGGACTCCACCACAGGGTCCACGACATCGTGCCCCAAATTTTCCGCGAGCCATTTCGTCATATCTCTTCGCCAGTCCGCACCATCGTCGACAGCATGCTCCATCCCGCCTGAAAGGTATGCCTTCATTGGTTTAATGTTCGTTTGAGAATGAACCCGTTGAGCAAAGTCCAAAATCCTGCTACAATAATTGGGCCGAATAGAAGTAGCCAATCAATATGATGTAAAAATAAAATGGAATGAAAACATTGGACAATCACTGAAGTCGGAATGAATTTCAAAATTTGACCCACGGAATCAGGATAAAATCCTAATTCGAACAAGAGCCCAGATCCGAATGTAATTAAAATAAAAAGCGCTAAAATAGATAACATGAATAATGACGTTCGATTAATAAGCAAAGATAGTGTAACGATTGAATTAGCCAATACAAAATTGAACACACATGAAAACGCAATCATTATGAGATAATCCATCAAACCAAACGAAGTTTGCAACAATGTCAATAAAACGCCTACCGCTACGACGGAAAAAAGAATTGATTCTGCAAGACTCGTAAGGATGAGGCCTGTCACCAATCCTGTTTTGGAACTGGGTGATAATGTCAAATTCAATAGGACTCTGCCATGAATGCGTAGGTCAAAGAAATCTCGAAATAATATCGGCATAATCACGAAGGAACCACTCAGTACTACAAATCCCGGAAAAACCCACTCGCCGTACGGAACGTGGTTTCCACTTTCCCGGATAATTGTATTGAGCACCATAAAAATCATAACATATAATAATATGGGAAACATCAGGGAAAAACCGATGGTCGAAAAAAGACGATTTTGAATTAGCCACCATCTTCGTTTGAAAAGTGCAACAATCATTCTATTTCATCGCGGGTGAATTGAAAATCAAGTAAATCCCGTAACCCAAGTTTTTTAATGGTTACATCCGTCATAACATTTTCTGCCGCAAGTCGAATAATATCAAAAAATACGCTCCTTGATCGACCATAAAACTGAAATACATTTTCGGTTCTACTTGGGTTAATAACTTTAGATTCGGTTGAAAGAAGAATGTATAATTGATCTGTTAATTGTTCAAATTCGATACCAAACTGGTGGTATTCAAACGTACTCTCAAGCAGTTTTTCTAAGCTACCATCCAAAAGAACCCGTCCGTTCTCTAACATAATAATCCGATCATGAGCCGCTTCAACTTCTTCCAAAGATTGACTAACATATAAAACAGTTTTCTTTTTTCGAAATTCTCGAAGCAGGTTCCAAGTTTCCCGCTTTCCGCGTGTATCCATAAATGTTGTAGGTTCATCAAGGATTAATACAGTTGGATCATGAGCAAGTGCTCGAACTAACATCGTTTTTTTCTGAATTCCTGGCGATACTTTTGACGCCGGATTGTGTAGAAAATCAGTAAGATTCAATGCTCGGGAATACACGGAAATTTGATGGGTAATTTTGTCATTATCTGCACCAAATAAGAGACCGGAAAATCGGATATTCTCTTCTAAAGTGAGCCAAGGATCCAAATCAATTTCGTGCGGAACAAAACCCAGCATCATGCGCGTTTCTTCACGGCGATTTTTTGCGTCCAACCCGTGAATAAAAACCGACCCAAATTCGGGATTATCTAAACCTGATAAAATTTTCAATAATGTACTTTTACCGGATTCATTGTCACCAATAATTGCAACTATGGTTCCTTTTTCTATTCCAAAGGTTAGCCCGGCTAATACGGTTCTGTCACCGATAGTTTTTCCAACTTTTTTGAGTGATATACTTGCTTCCATTTTTTAAGCCACGGAGTGAACAGAGTTGATACTATTTTTTTCTTCAATCATTTTATGTGTTGGAAATTTTTAGTAATACAATATAACTAAACAATTTTTCCGATTCCGATTTCTAATTCCTAATCCAATTAATGTGCTTCAAACCACGAGTCTCCCACTCCTGAATCTACTACAATTGGAATATCCAAAAGGAGCGCATTCACCATTTCTTCCACAACCATACCAATCAAATCATCCACTTCTGCTTTGGGAGCTTCAAACATGAGTTCATCATGAATCTGGATAACCATTTTTGACTCCATCTTCTTTGAGTTTATGATGAATTGCAATCATCGCCAGTTTAATCATTTCCGCGTTGGTTCCTTGAATCGGCATATTAATTGCCATTCGTTTTGCCGCCTCTCGATGCATATGATTATTGCTATCAATGTCCCAAACCGGGCGACGTCTTCCAAGCATCGTTTCTACATATTTATTTTCTCGCGCATAATCCAACGTTGATTCAATATAATTTTTTATTCCAGCGTACTGGGTGAAATATGCATCAATGATCGCCTGCGCTTCGTTCCTCGGCACACCGAGTTCTTGGCTCATTCTAAAAGGTCCTGCTCCGTAAATCAAACCAAAATTTACGATTTTAGCTGACCGCCTCATTTCCGGAAGAACATCATCAATTTTTACACCAAAAATATCAGATGCAGTTCTGGAATGAATGTCTTCCCCTTTTTGAAAACCATCGATAAGCGAAGGATCTTTACTGAGGTGTGCCAAAATCCTGAGTTCGATTTGGGAATAATCGCAGGAAACGATTCGCCACCCTTTTTTTTCTGCTCGAAATGCTTTGCGAATTTCTCGGCCTTCTTCTGTCCGAATGGGGATGTTTTGAAAATTTGGATCACGGCTCGATAATCGTCCTGTGGCAGCAACTGTTTGGCTAAAAGTACTGTGAATTCTTCCTGTTTTTTCATGAATCAATTCCGGAAGAGCATCTATATAGGTGCTTCGCAATTTATTCAGTTTACGATATTCAAGAACCAAACCGGGAAGAGGATGATCTTGTTTAAGGTGTTCCAAAACTCGCTCGGCCGTTGACCGTTTTTGAATTTGTTTGAGTCCCAAGATATCAAACAGAATTTGCCCCAACTGTTGCGTGGAATTCACGTTGAATTCGGTTCCGGCTTCTTTTTGAATATCGGCAACAAGATTATCAATTTTCTTGCCCATTTCCTTTGACATAGATTTCAAATGTTTCCCATCCACAAATACACCGTCGTATTCCATTTGCGTGAGCACCGGAATGAGTGGTAATTCTACAGAATGAAAAAAGTTTTCTAATTTCACCTCTTTTAATTTTTTCTGAAATATTTCGGTAAGCCGGAATACGATTTCTGCATCTTCTGCGGCATAAAATGATGTTTTTTCCAATGCTACCTCAAACATAGAAATCTGCTTTCTGCCCGTTCCAATTAAATCTTCAATAGGCACCATTCTATAATTCAGATATTCCAGACTGAGGTTATCAAGTTTGTAAGATCGAAGTTCGGGTTTTATAAGATGGGCGGCAATCATTGTATCGAATTGGATGCCTTGAACTTGCACGCCATGATTGCGAAGAATTAATGTATCAAATTTGATATTTTGTCCCGTTTTTGCAATGGAACCATCTTCTAAAACAGGAGTAAGCACTTTCAAAACTTCTTCGAGATCATCATTGCCAAAATTCGACTTTTCCTTTTCTTTATAGCCAATAGGAATGTACCAACCGGAATCCGCTTTAATTGAAAAACTGAGTCCAACAATTTCAGCTTTCATGGGGATAAGAGAATTTGTTTCGAGATCAATCGAAATTAATTTCGCCGACCGAAGTTTTTTTCCCAATGCTTCAAGTTGTTCATTGGTTAAAATTGTTGCATAAGATTTATTTGACTCTTCAGCAGTGGGTGCTGTTGCTTCCTTTATTCCTTGCACCTGATTCAACAATGCGTGGAATTCGAGTTCCTTAAAAAGATTTTTTACTGCCTCGCCATCCGGTTGTTTACGTTTAAATAAATCCATGTTCGAATCAATATCCATATCCGTAACAATGGTGACGAGATCTTTGCTTAAAATTGCATTTTCACGCCCTTCTAGAAGCCCGTTTCGGACGCGTTTGTTAGAAACATTTTCTGCATTCTCGAGTGCAGCTTCTAGTGATCCATATTCCATTAATAATTTTTGAGCTGATTTTTTTCCCACGCCTGAAACACCGGGAACATTGTCCGAAGAGTCGCCCATTAGACCGAGCATATCAATCATTTTTTCTGGCGGAATACCCCATTTCTCTTCGACGCTCTGTGGATCGTAAATCTTGATTTCACCGCGACGGCCAGAAGGAGCATACAAAAAAACATGTTCATTGATGAGCTGCATAAAATCTTTATCACCGCTAACGATATACACATCGAGTCCTGCTTCTTCCCCTTTTTTTGTAAGAGTGCCAATAATATCATCCGCCTCAAAACCCGGTTTTACGATACGCGGGATATTTAACACGTCGAGTAATTCCCATAGGTACTCCAATTGGGATTGTATTTCGTCGGGCATTTTTTCCCGAGTTGCTTTGTATTCAGGGTATTTTTTATGACGAAACGTTTTTTCTTTCGCATCAAAAGCTGCTACGAGGTAGTCCGGATTCTCAACTTTAAGCAAACGGAATACTTGATTTAAAAAACCGAATAATGCACTGGTATGTTGCCCTTTGCTGTTGATGAGCGGGTTGCTAATCATGGCAAAATGTGCGCGATACAACAAGGCGTAGCCGTCAATGAGAAAAAGACGTTTTCTTTCTGGTTTTTTAGTAGACATGAAGCGTGAAGTTTACGACGGAATTTGCCGAAGGTGAACAGGCAAATCATCAGCATAGCCAAACATTATTTCACTACCTTTTGTCTCTGCCCGTATAACTTGTTTATTCTGGACAGAGCCGGATTTAATACGTATAAATTAAATTAACGAACAGATTCCGGTCGGCGCCTGGCCAGTAAGATCCCCAAGATTCGCCATGCGTAATAACTAGATCATCCAAAGCATTATTTAATCTTATTTGAATATCCAGCGGACCTCTATTCATGTTAACCCCAATATTCATTATATGATATTGTGCCATTGCACTTGTTTCAGTATTCAAATCATCCACAAATCGTTTTCCGACAAGTTGCCCGTGTATAAATGCTTCCACCGATAAAAGCGGACGAAAAAACAATGTTGCATTCGCCAGATAATCAGGATTATTCGGCAAAGTGTTTCCCTTTAATTCACTTCCGTTATCGGAAAATTCATGTCGTGAAACTGTAAAATTCCCTTTAAATTTTATGGATTTAGTTGCCTTCCATCCAAAATCAAATTCCAAACCTTTTCGCATAACTTTCGGGACAGTAGTATAGTCATATGTACCTTCTTCTTCTGAACTTATTTTTCTGAGTATTTCATCTTCTAAATCCATCCAATACGCATTGCAAGATGCATACAAAAATTCGGTAGTGTAATTCGCCCCAAATTCAAAATCAGACACAATCTCCGGATATGCACCTTTTATTTCGAATGACCATTCATCCGGATTGATTATTTGAGCGTCTGCCGGTTCTTTCCTGGTTTGACCAACACTTGCAAACATTGAAAAATCATTGTTGAAGGAATATACACCACCAAATTTCGGATTCACAAAAACCCAATTCGCGGATAGCTGATGCCCTTTTGCATGTCCGATTTTATCTTGATCTATATTCCATCCATGATTTACCAACTGAACATCTGCAGATAAAATGAGTTCGTCCGTCAACTGATAATGGTAATACACAAATCCAGTAAAGGATATTTTTTTTCCGGTATAATCGTAATACTGATACGACCCCACATCGTTCAAAAGCGAATGACTAAAATCCGAAATTTCCCCATAATGATTTCCGCTGTAATATCGTATTTCTCCGCCAATGTCCAACCGATACCACTCAGATTGCTTCGTCCATTGCGGAACGAAACCCACATATCGATTTACCAACCATTTTCGGCGCAATAAATTAGTTGTGGTGTCCGCATAGGATGAATCTGTAATTGCATCAAGATTGTAATTATAAAATGAGACGTCGGATTTATTGGCTTCATAATAACCACTGCCCAAAACTAAATAGAATGTGTTATGAAATACAGATTCATTTTGAAGTCTAAACCGCGAATTCAGTGCATAAATTTGCTGTAGAAAATCATCTGTGAATGCTTTACCTCCTAATCTACGTTTTTCTCTGTCAAAAATGTCGTCCCCATATACTCCGTCCCATAATAAATCTGTATTTTCGTATCCAATTAACCCTGTGAATTTATGGGAAACATTTCGATCGCTAAATTCAGCGCTAAGCGATAACGCACGCTGAGTAGATGAATGATCCTCTCGGTAGCCATCTGAAGTAATGTGTGACAATCGTCCGGAAAATGCCCAGTTTTCACCAAATCGTTCTCCGGATGTGTATTTAAGGGATGATTTTTTTGTGTTGTACGAACCGGCACCAAAAGAAGCAATCACATCTTCATCTTCATATCGAACCTTGGATAAAACATTAATAGAACCTCCAAATGCAGCTGAACCATAGAGGCTGTTTCCAATACCTCGCTGAATCTGAACATCTTCCGCATCACTAAGTAAATCACCATGATCAAGCCAATATACTTGATGACTTTCATTATCATTCAGTGGAACATTATCGAGCATTACGGCAATCCGACTTTGGTCAAATCCACGGATCGAAACGTAGGAATATCCCGTTCCATTTCCACTTTCGCTATAGGACTGGACTCCGGGTTCTGTGGCTAAAACCATTGGAACATCCTGATGCGTAAAATAGGTTTTGATTTCCGGCTCTGTCAGCGTAGAAAAAGCAACCGGTGTTGTGCCTGGAATTGCTCTGCTTGCTGTAACATGCACAATATCTCCCGGTAAAATAATGGATTCTAATTCGATCGATAAATCTTCTGATAATGCAATGGTTCGGTACACTCGATAGCCAATCCTTATAACCGTAATTTCTGTTCCAAGCGGAACGTGTAGGAAAAAATTCCCAAGTTTATCGGTTGTGCTTCCCTTTGCGCCAGCGGTTACATTTGCTTCAGAAATTGCTTCTTTGGTGATGGAATCAATTACCTGCCCGGATATTCCCACATCCTGTGAGTGTGAAACGGAAATAAATAATCCGACACTAAATATGATTGACAATAGTTTCATTCGATTTCCTTCGCTGGTATTATCCATATCAGGTTCAGTGGGTTTATTCTCAGCCGTCAAACCTGTACCTGACAGCACCCCTGTTGGATTTGAATATTACGAACTATTCCTTACATGCTTCAATCTCAATTACTTAAAGATGGAATGATTTAGTCTGTTCATCATTACGATCCTTGGCGCTGGGGACTAGAACATCCGATCCTTATCACAATTCATTTCTAGCGAGCTCCTCATACCTGTTGAAAAGCCATATATCTAAAACACTTTTGGCTTGGAATCGAACTCACACACCATCCTTGATGTGCATCAGCATTCCGTTCTACTTTTGAAGCTAACAAATTGAGAGAAAAATGACGAATAAACAACTACCAGAAATTACGATTAAGGCATTACTGCTTGGGATCATCCTTTCGATGGTTCTCGCTGGTGCCAACGCCTACCTCGGACTTTTCGCCGGGATGACAGTATCTGCATCCATTCCAGCGGCGGTAATATCTATGGGAATTCTAACTCTTTTCAAAAAATCAAATATTCTTGAAAATAATATTGTTCAAACTGCTGCTTCTGCGGGAGAATCTTTAGCGGCCGGTGTCATTTTTACCATCCCGGCACTTGTCCTTCTCGGATACTGGGAAACGTTTGATTATGTGGAAGTTGCTAAAATAGCCGCAATCGGCGGAGTTATCGGTGTACTTTTTACCATTCCACTTAGGCGAGCCCTTATTATAACTGCCAAACTCAAATATCCGGAAGGTGTTGCTACTGCCGAGGTCCTACGCGCAGGCGATGCCGCTAAAAAAGGAACAGAAGATGACGGTTCCGGCGGACTGAAGACTATCGGATTGGCAGGATTGGTCGGCGGCGCTATGAAACTTTGTCAGCAGGGATTTGGCATGTGGCATGCAGAAGTAGCCGGCGCCATGAATTTTGGAAAATCCATATTCGGGATTGGAACTGACATTTCTCCTGCCTTGATTTCAGTCGGATATATTGTAGGTCGTAACATTGGGATTCTGGTGGTTGCCGGCGGACTTATTTCCTGGGCGGTGGCTATTCCCATTTATTCAGCATTGGTGGGATTTGAAGGCGATGCACTTGATTCGGCTTGGACAATCTGGAATTCCAAGATCCGTTACCTCGGCGTCGGCGCTATGGTTGTCGGCGGTGTGTGGTCTCTCATTAAACTTTTTAAGCCTTTAATCGAAGGAATTAAAGCAAGTCTCGATGCGGTTAAAAGTCGGTCTATTGACGAAGATGTTCCTTTGGAAGAACAAGATCTGCCGATCAATTACGTTGGCATTGCTTTGGTGGCATTATTGGTGCCTGTTTTTCTTTTATATTTAGATATAATTGGCTCGGTTGGAATTGCTGCATTATTATCGGTTGTCATGATGATTTTCGGATTTTTATTCTCAGCAGTTGCCGCATATATGGCAGGTGTTGTTGGATCCTCTAATAATCCTATTTCAGGAGTAACGATTGCAACCATTCTCTTCTCGTCCATATTGCTATTGGCTTTGCTGGGAACTGATTCTGGTGTGGGCGCGGCAAGCGCGATCATGGTCGGCGCCGTGGTGTGTTGTGCCGCTGCCATTGGAGGAGACAATCTGCAGGATTTGAAGGCAGGACATATTCTTGGCGCGACGCCATGGAAACAGCAAGTGATGCAAATCGTTGGAACTCTCAGCGCCGCGGTCGTGCTTGGACTTGTACTGGATATTCTTCATACAGCATACACAATCGGCTCGCCGACGTTATCCGCGCCGCAAGCGACGTTAATGAAATCTGTCGCCGACGGAGTCTTTACCGGCGACCTTCCCTGGACATTTGTGTATATCGGTGCAATCATTGCAGTGATAATTATCCTGATTGATATTAGACAGGAAAAAGCAGGATCCGATTTCAGAGTTCCCGTGCTGGCCGTTGCGGTTGGAATTTATCTCCCCATCACATTGACGGTCCCTATTTTTATCGGTGGAATGATCAATCATTTGGGTAAAAAAGCAGGAGGATCCAAAGCATCAGAAAAACGAGGGCTACTCATGGCTTCCGGTTTAATCACTGGTGAAGCTTTGATGGGAATTCTCGTAGCGCTTCCTATTTTTCTTACCGGCGTAAAAGCATGGTGGCCGAATTTCAGCGGGTTTGAATGGGCAGGGCCCGTAGCATTTCTCGTTGTGATTTATTGGCTATACAGCTCGGTTTCTAAAAAATAATGACTCTTTCGTTAGAGCTTCTGAAAAAATTACCAAAGGTAGAACTTCACTGCCACCTTGACGGATCGCTTCGAGTAAAAAGCATCCTCGATTTAGCCCAAAAGCAAAAAGTTGATTTACCGAGCACCCATCTTGATGAATTAACAAAGATACTCACCATTGGAAAAAATCGTGGTACGCTTGAAGAATATTTGGCACGCTTTGAAATAACACTCAGTGTAATGCAAACACCCGAAGGTCTAGAACGAGCAGCATTTGAATTGGTCGAAGATGCGGCACGGGAAAATGTGCGTTATATCGAGATTCGCTATTCACCAATCCTACATACAGAAATGGGAATGACACCGGATGAAACAGTAGATGCAGTGAAAAAGGGATTGAAATCGGCCGAAAATGAATTCGGTGTGAAATCCGGTATCATTATCTGCGGAATTAGAAATATCAGTCCTGAAGCTTCCTTGCATTTGGCTGACCTTTCCGTCCGATATAAAAAGAAGGGGGTGGTCGGTTTCGACCTTGCCGGTGCAGAAGAAAATTTCCCGGCAAAAGATCATCGGGAAGCATTTTACATCATTTTAAATAGCAACGTTAACGCCACTATTCATGCCGGCGAAGCCTTTGGACCTGCATCTATTCACCAAGCGATTCATTATTGCGGTGCCCACCGAATCGGGCATGGAACCCGCCTAAAGGAAGATAAGGATTTAATGCATTATGTAAATGATCATCGCATTACCCTTGAAGTTTGTCTTACATCAAATTGGCATACAAAATCGATTCGTTCTCTGAAATATCATCCATTTAAATTTTATTACGACCAGGGAATTCGGGTTACATTGAATACAGACAATAGACTGATGTCCGATACAACAATGACAAAGGAATTTGCCCTCGCTCATTCGCTTTTCGGATTATCCCTTCACGATTTTCGTGAGATTACCATTATTGCAATGAAGAGTGCATTCCTTTCTCACAACAAACGAAGTGTCATGATTAAATCAATCGCACATGAGCTTGAATCTGAGTTTGGACTGATGCCAGAATACATTAATCAATAAACGAAATAATTGACCATGGATAAAAAAGATCTTCAAAAAATTATGAAACCGGAAAGTTTAATGATGTCTTTTGGGTACGAACCAAAATGGTCCGAAGGTTCCGTAAAATGTCCCATTTTCCAAACATCCACATTTGTTTTTAATACCGCAGAAGAGGGGAAAGCATTTTTTGAAGTTGCCTATGGAATAAGAGATAAAAAACCGGATGAAACATTGGGATTGATTTACAGCAGACTGAATAATCCGGATCTGGAAATTTTAGAAAACAGATTAACTTTATGGGAAAAAGCGGATGACTGTGCCGTATTTGAAAGCGGAATGTCAGCCATTGCCACTTCCCTGCTGGAATTTTTGAAACCCGGTGATGTATTGCTATTCAGCAAACCTCTTTATGGAGGCACTGATCATTTCATTAAACATTTTCTGACGAAATACGGAATCAACATTATCGGTTTCCATGCGGATAATACCAAAGAAGAAATCATTGAAAAAATTGAAAAATCCGGGCACGCAGATAAACTAGCTTACATTTATATCGAATCACCGGCAAACCCCACAAATGCACTGATCGATATTCAAATGTGCAAATCCATAGCGGATCAATATGCAACCAAAGAAAAACCTGTCATGATAAGTGTAGATAACACTTACATGGGACCTTTGTGGTGCAGTCCCTTGGAACACGGTGCAGATATTGTAATTTATTCCGCTACAAAATATATCGGAGGCCACAGCGATCTTATTGCAGGTGCTTGTCTGGGCTCAGAGAAAACCATTGCCCGGTTAAAAGGATTGCGAACCTTTATGGGAAATATGACAGGTCCTTGGACAGGCTGGTTATTAATGCGTAGTTTAGAAACATTAAAACCACGAATGGAACTTCAAGGAAAAAATGCTTTAAAGGTGGTGGAGTTTTTAAATCAACATCCCAAAATTGAAAAAGTGTATTATCTTGGACTTATTGAAGAATCAAATCACCATTTTGAAATATACAAAAAGCAATACACCGGACCGGGCGCAATGTTAAGCTTTGATGTGATTGGTGGTGAAGCAGAAGCGTTTAAAGTGCTAAATAATATGAAATTAATTAAACTGGCAGTGAGCCTTGGGGGAACTGAATCGCTTGCTGAACATCCAGATACCATGACGCATGCAGATGTTTCTCATGAAGAAAAACGTGCTATGGGAATCAGCGGGAAAATGATTCGCCTTTCTACAGGAATTGAAAATTCCGACGATATTATTTGGGATTTAAAACAAGCGCTGGAAGCAATTTAAATTGATCGCAAGGAACCATTGGGTCCGGATAATTACGGTTAAATTATTTTGAATAATAATTTCAAGATCCGCCTAGCGAGCTCTATTGATTTAGAACATCTTATATCTTTCGATCATATCGCTAAAAGTCAACATTCGAGGGTAGAATATTTAAGAGATAAAATTAATTTATCATCTTTGTATATAGGCATAAGTGATACTAAAATTATTTGCTATGGTATTTTAAGTTATAATTTTTTTTCAAAATGGATGGCTTGAATTAATTTATGTGGATAAATCTCATCGGAATATGGGAATAGGTTCTAAAATGATACAATTCTTTATTGAAATTTGTGAAACATCAAAACTATTTACATCTACAAATAATACAAATATTGCAATGAGAAAACTTCTTGAAAAAATGGGGTTTGAAAAAAGTGGGGTTGTTAATAATCTTGATGAAAATGATTCAGAGCAAATATTTTTCAAACTTATTCGTTATAGCGCCCTTTAATTCCCTCGCTGATTTTCTGCAGTCAGGTGGACTCAATTATACATAGTCAGCCAACCTTCGCTTGCGTGTTCAAGCTTGATTTTAATCTCTAATCCTTCTCTTTTTTAGCGAGGAATTTTTCTTTCATTTTATCCACCCATTTTTTGAGAGGTGGAAATACGCTACTAAGCAATAGCAGTCCCGGTAAACCAAACATCCATCCTTGAAAAATCGGTATCAATCCACCGATCAACCCGATAATCACAAGGATCACCCCAATAATTACTTTGACTGTGTCTGTGAAAAATTTCATCCCAAGAATTTAATGCCGAATAAGGGTTATTTTTTCAAAAGCTGATGAACCGTCTGTTCCATAAATAGCAATCAAATAGACCCCAGACCCAACGTAGCGACCTGAGGAATCTTTTCCATCCCAAAACGCCTGATAACCGCTAACACCACTATTCCCTTCATCTAGTTTTTTCAGCACATTTCCATTGAATGTCATAATCATCACCGAACTGCCTTCAGTAAGTCCATCAATTACAAGAGATTTATCGCTTGGCGTATGAAATGGGCTTGGAAAAACATCGATAGAACTGTAAGAAGATTTTTGATCTGCAAAGGGAATTTTGATTGCGTTAATTCCTTTGGATGTCGTGACATAGGCAATCCCACGTTTTTCATCAAAATCAATGTCAGTAATTTCATTCGATAAAAGAAAACTATTATCTACGTTCAAACCATTAATATCAGGCCAATAGGTTGCGCCAGACGTAAGAACATGAATTCCTTCGGATGCAGACACAGCCCAGATATTTTCAGATGGATCAATTTTTATTCTTGAACCACTTCCGAAAGGAATATTTGGGAAATAAGTAAATCCGCGGTACGACTCAGGATCACTGTTTGAAGCTTGAAGCCAAATCCCGGTCAAACCTACCGGAGATAAAATATAGAGGACATTGGAACTGGTGACCCCTAGCGACCAAACGGTTGTATTGGAATGACTTGAACTCACCGTAAGTGAAGCCCATTCTTTAGTCATAGGATTATCAGGATCGCCTTCGTAAGCAAGCATCGCAAGACCGCCATCATCCACGCCGGCAGGATTGATGTAATCATCTTCAAATGAGCCAATCCATAAGCGTCCCCATCCATCAAAAGCTAAGGAATTTGGCGTAAGGCTAACATCACCCCCGCTTTCTGATGCACTAAAATTCCCCCAATTACCAGAAGCGGAACGAACTGCAATCGGATCTAAATCGTGAGTAGCATATGTATTTGCAGCCCAAAGATTTCCGTCCGCATCAAACTCAATATCTTTAACGGACATATGTTCATCGAGATTCCAATCAAGGTAGGCGGTATCAATAAGTGTAAATGTTTCCGGATCATCAACATCCATGATTACGATCCCACCGCCATGCTGCCGCGGAAACGGATAAGTTCCACGAATAGCGAGATACAGCATTCCATCCGGGCCTTGCTCTATATCAGCGACAAAATCCCCAAAATCAATTTTCAGCGTATCGGCAGTATAAAAATCATAATCGTGCGAAGTTTTGATGGATTGTTTGGTATAATTTTCTACAATATTCCGCCAACCTGCAGTTTCTCGAATCGCCAACCCCGCATTTCCCCCGGCAACAATCCGACCGTCATTCAATACACAAATCGCGGAAAAATAATTGGTAAGGGGTGCATTTGGAATCCACCTACTAAAGGTGTAAGAACTTTCATGAAATTCTGCAATGCCCTGTTCTGTTCCGGCGAAAATTTTTCCGGATGCGGAAACCAAAAGTGATGTTAAATCAAAGGATGGCGAAGCAGCAGCGTTTGAGCCATGGAAAATCGAGTTTTCGGTCACTGCCCAAAATGAACCGGTCCTGTCATTTGAAATATCTAAAATTTCATTTGATCCGGATAAGACGAGAGACAAGCCATCATTTGCGATGCGGTAAATAGATGATCCAAGCACTACAAAAACAGTATCATTCGAAAGGCTGACTGCATTCACATTGTCGGTTAAACTAGAAAAAGGCCTCCCCCACGTTGCCGGGCCTTTGAGGTTATCTTCTACCCAATTTGCGGAAAAAAGTCCTGCGTCGGTTCCCACCAAAAGACTATCCCCTCTCACTGCAATTCCTGAAATGGAACTGATAGAAACAGGCCAATTTTTATACACATCTCGATATTCAAACCCAGAGTTTGTCAATCGAAATTCGATAATCCCAAGATCTTGATTCAATTTCATAGCGCCGAATACAACCGAATCCGAAACGGCGAAATCTAAAATTTCTGATAAATCGTAATCAAAGGTGGCGATAACTTCTTCTGCAATCGGATCAAATATATTAATAAAGCCATCCGGACTTGATCCGCCGACCCAGATATTATTTTCCAGATCTTTTGCAATGGCGGCGAGATCCGTGCCGGAAAGCCCGTGCAGGTTTGTGAATGTTTTAAAGGATGATGTTTCAGTTTCAAATCTGAGAATTCCACCATCCGTTGCATTAAATACAGTGTCTCTGATTTCAACCAACATGCGGACCTTGAGAGGCGATGTAAAGGAATCCCAATCACCAATTCGGACTTGGCCGCCGACCAAACCGACACACATTATCAATGCGGTAAAACGATTCATTATCCGGATTGAAACGGCGCAGGAATGAAACAAAGAATAAAAATCACGAGACAAGCATAGCCGATGAGTTTATTATTTTTAGAGAGCGGAATATGAATATCTTGAACCGGTGGATGACTGGTAGTCCTCATTAACACAATAATTAGAATCGCCCAAACCAACCAATTCAATGAAAACAAACTAAGCGGAATTAATGCAGCAAACGCAATTTTTGCGAATAGGTCGTGCTTCTTCCCCAACATCGCATAGGCGATGTGTCCACCGTCAAGTTGACCAATTGGGAGGAGATTCAGCATGGTAACTAACAAACCAATCCACCCTGCAAATGCCACAGGATGCAGCATAATATCCTGTGAATCACCCAAGCCGGGATAAATCGCAACAGTCAGTAATTTCATGAGAATAGAATCACCCAGAATTATTCCTTCAAATTTCGGAGAAAGGTCTATCACTTCGGACATCATTAATCCAATAATCAGCGCCGGAACTGCTACGAAAAATCCTGCGATTGGCCCAGCCGCACCAATCTGAAGCAAGGCATCTCTTTTGCGTACGGGTGATTTCATTTTAATAAAGGCGCCAAAGGTTCCAATAAATGTCGGTGCCGGAATGAAATAAGGAAGTGTCGCTTCTACATGATGTTTTTGAGAATAATAAAAATGCCCAAATTCGTGGGTTCCCAATATCAGCATTAACGTTAAAGAAAATGGAATTCCTTTCAGCAAATCCAATGGATGAGTCCAAAAAGTGCCACCTTCCATCATTGATCCTGCCATTAATGTCGTGAATAACGTCATGAAAAACAAAACGGTATTGATTCGGGGGATTTTTGGAATCCTCAGGATTACATCATCTTTGGTTATTTCAGGATCTGTCATAATAACGAGGTAAAATCTACCTTTGAACCTGTAAGTAGGTCAAAGGGTTCCATTTTGTTTTTTCCCTGATTGCTCCGAAGTTCTGCCATGCGAATATTATCTGCACTCATTCTTCTGTCTATGTTGGTTGCACAGGAAGCCGATTCACCCTTTTCTATTGAGGTCCGTCCGCGCGTGATGGATAAAAATCGGTTATACGTTGTGGTGCAGGTTGAAAATAATACCGGGAGGCGCATCACCCATCTTGAGGGATTTATTTCTAAACTGAATGCATCTGGAAGACGCACTGCCCAGCGAAGATTATCCATGATACGGAGAGCCGATCCGGGTTTTGAACCGGGATTTTCCATATCGCGAGGTCTTCATTATCCGCATTCCGGAACAATAGTTGAAGATTATATTTTTGAAATTTCGAAATTAAAATTCTTCGGAGATCAAAATATCTATACGTATCACCCGGCGGCGGGATTTATTCGGATTGACTGATATTTCCTAATTCCTTTTCCAGTTTTGTCATCCTGAGGAGGTACGACGAAGGATTACAACCATCTGTTTTCCTACTTCAAACAGTTTGAAGTTCTTTAAAATGACATTGTTCTTAATTATTCTTTTACTTTATTAAGGTGTTTTTGAACTTTACTGTCCAATAATTCATTCAAATCTTTTTCGCTTAAATCCAAAATTAATTTATTAATCCAAAATTTAGTTTGCTTAATGTAAGCATCAATGATTTGCATAGGGGCTCGCTCAGCATACATAGTTGCCACGAGCATTGCCGATGGAACTGGTACATACACATGCAGCGGATCCTTATAAAAATTATCGAGAGAGCGAACCATTTCTCGTGTTGTCAAATAATCAATCGTTTCGCTGTAGAGACTATCGGCGAATTCACTTTGAGACTCCCACGCTTTTAAATAATAATAGAGTCGGCCATCCAGCACACCATTGATGTACGCCGCCTTGATCCGATACACCATTTCAGGATTATGATTCCCGAGCTGATCAACTCGGCGCCAATCTCCGCCATCCCAAAAGAGTCGGTTTTCTTGCTGACCCAACAAGAGAGAGAGAAAAAAACTGATGAAAATTGCTGTACGCTTCATGGTTGTTATTGGAAAATAGAACTGAAAAATGGGTATTTCCACCCTGATATTTTAAGTGACGTTTCTTTTTTTAATGAAATAAATCGGAAGATAAGCTACAGCAAAATGCGCCAGTGCCACAAATTCCGCCGACAATATATACCATGGCCACGGTCCTAAATAATCCAACAAGGATGGAATGTGTTCGCCAAGATCGTTCACCGGTTTGCCACGGATCCAGAAATAATTCGCGTCGAGAATAAGATTCACAGGAATGGTTAACAGAAAAAAGGCATTTAACCCAATAAACGCTCGTTTGAGGCTTATGATAGTTGGTTTCATTTCATACACTACTGTTGCATAAATCAAGGCAAGAATAAGTCCATTATGTCCAATCCAAAACCGGATAAAATGAAAATGCGGAAAGGCCTGCGAAATATCCGGTGTAATCGCTGCTTGAAACATGCCGGAAAAACCCCAAAAATACAGCACTTCGTACACCCTGAAATTCTTTTTCAGCATGACAAACGGAATAATTAAGTTAGCGAACCTACAAAGATGAAACGGAAGGTGAAGTTTTAAATCGAAGGTTCCTGCTATCAATTCCAGCCCAACCCACACGATGTAGTTTCCCATTACAAGGAAACCGATTACCGCGCCGAAACGATCCTGTTGAGATGGATTAAGTTTTTGCTTCGCATAGATCGGAATTGCGATGAACAATACCAATGAAATGGAAAGCGCCCACAGATGCTGACTTCCAAACATTTCGAACGAGTCAAACGTGTATAGGTATCGGTGGACGGACTCGCGCACGCGGATTTAAGGTTTATCTTCGAATGCTTTTTGTAAATGATGTGCACCGCCCCATCCTGCTACGGCAGCTCCCATCCAAATGTGGCTAAACTTTTGCCCAAGCTCTTTCAAAGTATATCCAAAATAAACCAATGCAATGGCTCCAACTAGTAGGACTAACGCTAAAAAAAGGCGTAATCGCCAATCAATGTGGATCAAAGGTTAATCCTTGGCCTTGGCTTTTTTCTTGGCGGCGGGTTTCTTTTTTGTAGCCGGTTTTTTCTTAGCAGGTGCTTTCTTTGCCGGTTTCTTTTTGGGAGTTGTCTTTTTGGCTACAGATTTCTTGGTTGCTGTTTTCTTTGCGGTTGGTTTCTTCTTAGTTACCGGTTTTTTCTTTGTCGCTGTTTTTTTCTTGGGAGCTTCCTCTGTTGCAACCGGTTCTTCAACTTCAACCGGTTTGGGTGCAGCTGACTTCGCTTTCGATAATAATGCCTGAGATTTTAATCGCATCCGTTCTTTATTTTTTCGATGGCGGATGTTGACCATTTTCTTTTTCTTATTCATAAGTTCCTTTCAATATTTCATTACGCTGGAATAAAAACAATATAAGCAAAGAAATTACTGATTGTTGCCAATAAATCAATCCACAATTAATCCCCGCACAATAAATCTGTCTCTGGCTTTTCCTACATGATTAAACGGATAACAGGTAATGAGGGTAATGCAGTCATTTTCTGTTTCATCAATCCAGTAAATATCATCGCCGAAGACTGGGCGGACTTCGCTCACAGTGAATGATTGAGTTGCAAATGTAGATTCAAGCTCAATCGTGTCGCCGATTTTAATGTCTTTTAGCGGACGAAAAAAACTATCGCGGTGCCCAGCAATGACGATATTGCCACTACTGCCGGGTCGAGACGAGTTTGAAAGATGCCCCGGTCCAAACGCCAGTGCTTCACCGGAGACACCGCCCAATACTACATTCTCAATTCCAACTGAATTTATGGTCAATTTTCCCACCGGATGCGTGTCCGCCCATTCCCATGGATTCTGCACAGTCTTTTCAGATTTTGTCCGTTCCCATGCCTTTTCCAGCAATATCGAGGCCAATTTCCCCTTTCCATAGTAATAGGTGGATTTCCCGACCAAAATAAATCCGAGTAAAATCAGTAAAGTTGGAACAAAACGATACAGTTTTGTCATTTTCTCGTCCTCTCTACAAACATCCGCGTTAGCGCGAAACCTGTTCCAATCAGAACACATCCGATCAAAATCATTAGCGGAAAGGATGTTCCGGTCTGCGGTAACGTTATATTCGATACCTTTTGGATGAGGTTCTGCTGACCGTTGGAATCGGCACTTTTCATCACAACCATCTTTGCACTGCCGAAGACAGCATCGTAATTCCAACCTTTAGGAAGATCCGTCGGAATCGAAAGCGAGGCTAACTGCCCACCCGGATTCATAATCCTGTTTTCTACCGCCACGAAAGAGGTGAATTTTGTAACGAGATTATGATCGAGCGCGAGTTGGATGATATTATCCTTCACATCTTTATTCCCGAGACGATAGTCATCCATCAAGTCACCGATGTTGCGTCTTGCCCAAATCGACGGGATACCCGGATCATTTTTGGTGTTTTCAAGGTCTAGAGGAAGATCCATCCGAAAATATCCCGCCGGTGTCTTTCCGGTCAGCACAGCAGTTTCATTTTTCAAACCGCTGGTTTTCCCGAATATCAGCATCGGCTCATCATGGAAAAGGTCTCGAATTGGATTTGGATGAAAATCTACGTTGCCGTCAATCTTGAGGTTCATGTTTGTGAGCACCGGCTTTTCAATCCGCCTTAGAAGCGTGTTCATTTTCCCCTCTACCTGAGATGTAGATGATATGTGTGTAAATGTTCCCTTCCCAATCTTCGCTGATTTTCTTAGCAAAAACGAGTTTGGCGAAGATCCGATTCCTATGGGAAAAAGACGAGAATTTCCGAGATAATTCTTGATATCGGATAAAATTGCATTCTCATTTCCGACATCGCCATCCGTGAGAAACATGATCATTCGCACCGCGCTGGGATCGGACACTTCTTTCAATGCTGCTTTTAGTGCAGGCCGCACGTTCGTTCCACCCGAAGCAGTAAAATATTTGACATGCTTTACCGCATCACGTTTGTTAGCCCATGAAGCGGGAACTGGCGCTAGACTGAACTTTTGGAAATGGTTGTTAAAACGAATGATGTTAAAATGATCTTGATTGCCCAAAGATTCAATCGCTTTCACCAAAACCTTTTTCGCCTGGCGTATTGATTCACCGCTCATCGAACCTGAAACATCCAGAACATAGATCATTTCCTTTGGAAGGTTTTCTTCCGGTACATCCACAGGCGGAACTGCCATCAGCATGAAATAATCGTCATTCCCTTTTTTCGCTGAAAAGAGCGCTGCTTTCGGTTCGCTTCCTTGCGCAATCTTGTATTCCAAAACAAAATCCCGATTGGGAATTTCATCCGAATTTTTAAGAACAATAAAACGCGAGCCGGTTCCAGTGTGAATGATGTCCACTTCGTGGGAAACGGAAAACACCGTTTCCAGTTCAAGACCTGTTTCCAATTCAACTGAAAGGCTTACCGTGTTTCCGCTGCGCTTTTCGTCCTTCACCACCGGCGGCGTGATGCGGCTGGCATCCGGTACTTTGTCCGTGTCCACGGACCAGCCTGAGCCTGAAAATCCCGGAATCGTATCTCCCGGAATGTATCTCGGGCCTACCACCATCGGGAACCGAAGGTGGAAAGTGCCGGAAGAGTAATCCACGTGGTCCACGTACTGCAGGCGAACTATTATCGTGTCGCCGGGCAAAATATTGGCTACGGAATTGGTAAAGATATTCGGCCGTTCCTGTTCGGTGAGGCTAGTGCGCCTCCCTTCCTTTTTCGCTTGTTCGTACTTCTTTTTCGCTTCTTTCCGCTCGGCGACTTCGCTCTGGATCAGCCGGTCGTTGACCAGCATCTGCATGTCCGAGACAGCCGCCTGATCCGGAAGCGGAAAAACATAGATCGCCTCGATCGGCGCATCGTTATCGTTGGTGAATACCTGATCCACCGTGGCGGTGGCGACCATACCGCTTATCTTTATCTTTACGCGAGTATCGAGCTTTGGCATTTCATAATAGGCACCGGGTTCTTCTGCCGCAATCAGCAGCATTCCTTCCTTTACATCATTCAGGTTAATCGGGATTTTGTCGCTTGTGTTCGAAAAACCGAACGATACAAAACACATGGTTAAGACAAAACGAGGTAACAATCCGTTCATAGTGAGTTCCTTTCTCTCTTTAACGAAGAAAGCCGAAACACTGCTATGCAGCAGTACCTCGGCCTCCTCTTTTTACTGATTAGGTTTGCTTACAACCTATTGTGGACTGCTACAATGGATTGGGTGGAAAGTTCCAACTAAACCACACTCTTACATATTTTTTGAATAATTAATTGAAACTTTTTTATTGATGTATAGCATTGATTCATAAAAAAGGATAATTACTATGCCTTATCAAAAAATAATAAATGGTTCATGACAATGGAAAGTTAATTAGAAATCTCTCAGCATACTTTAAAGAATGCGGCGAGCGAGAATATGAGTTTGGCTTTTCCTACATGATTAAACGGATAACAAGTGATGATTCTGGATCAATAATTGCCAAGGTTTTTTAAGAATCGCAATATCAATACTTTCAGGTTTTTATAATTAATAGGTTGCCAGGTTAAAAAATAAATGAAATCCCATTCGATAATTGAATGTACGTATTCCCCAAAGTTCCGTGGGGATCATTATCATATCGGTAGTTTAACTTGATCGCAATTGAAAATGACTTGTTCAGCGCAATATCAAACCCTCCATCATATAACACACGGTAATCCTTCGCATCCGAAGAAGCAACTTGAAAATAGGCCGTATTATTCAACTGAATCGTGTCGGATAATTTCCACATATACGTTAGGTAATTGGTAGATCGAATTAGTTTCATTTCCGGTTCTGTCGCTAGCCCGTAAGTCTCATTTTCCTGCATGGCGCCGATTCCTAAAAAAATCGTTGTTCGATTGCTGTTAGACAGTTTTACTCTTAGGCCCGAACCTACAAGAAAACGGTTGTTCAAATCTAAAAAATCATTAAATCCGAATTGAGAAAACCCTTCTAAAAAGTACTTTTCCGTTAGCGATTTAGTCACTCTCAAATGGCCGAACCCCTTATTTACAATGGTATTTATATCCGCACCCTTTTCTTTTTCATATCCATTTTCATAATTAAGAATTAAGAAACTGGTCAATCCTTTTTTGATAGCCACATCCAGCCTGTATTCTGCTGCAATGTCCACAACTTCTTCATCTGCTTTTTCTACAGCAAGGTCAAGGCTGAATTGGTGCATAATTCCATTGGCATCCTCCGCCCTCAAATCCTCGGTATTAACCTGCGCTATCAGACATCCAACGGAAAGTAGAATCAGGATATAATGAATCAAATTTTGTTTTCTATTGATAACAACCATAATGATCTTTCTTGCGCATTAGCGCTTATTAAGGCTTACAGATGAGCTCAACCTTCATGACAGTGAGGGAACTCAAATCTAGCGGGAACGCGTGAGAATCGAACTCACCGGACTTGTCACCAAGTCCCAGCGGTTTTGAAGACCGCGGCCGGCACCAGCCTTGCAATCATTCCCATGTTTTTAACACAGAGGCACGAAGGATGTTAAGCAAATCTAAAATAAAAACTACAAAACCATCTTGGTGGTCTTGGTGATCTTTGTGCTTGAATCTTTCCTCTTTGTCTTCTTCACGCCTCTTCGGCAACATTTACTTCGGTCTGTTTAGCACCCGATAGTTAACACCAAATTCTTTTTTAATTCTTTTGCCAATTTCTTCCGCGTCATCCTTCCGCTCAAACCGAACAACTCTCACTGCATGTAGTCTCATGCCGTGAGAGGCCACTTCATCAATCTGTACCGGAAATCCGCCGGTCATAATCTGTTCCATTAATCTCCGTGCATTTGCATATTTTCGAAAGGCACCTACTTGTACAATCCAAGGTTTGGGCAGTATCGCCCCACCCTGCTTTATTGTGCCTGCACTTTCCGGGTTCAATTTCACGAATTGCATTTGACTTCCCGCAGGCTTCAGTTTTTTATAGCCGTAATGGTCAACCTTTAACCCGGGATAATGACGCATGACCAAACGCAAATAAATCCGAGCACTGTCACGCTCACCTGTGGCTTCAAAACTGTCAACCAATAAGTCGAGCGTCCGTTGATGATTTTCCGCGTCTTTATAATAAAAGAGTGCTTTTTTTAATTGCACACTAGCCTGAGAATACAACCCACGGGCGAACATATATTCGCCAACCTTTAACATGGATTCATCTGCAAATTGACTTCGGGGGAAATTCCTCAAAATTGCCTGAAATTTTCGGATAGACGAATCACCATCAGAAGATGTAAGCGCATCCAGATATAACACACCGTCATTTTTGGGGAAACGAGACTTGAGTTCCGGGACAGCCTCACGGACTTCCAATACCCGACCTTCCGAAATCAGGGAAAGATAAAGATCAATATTTTGTGCAGTGATAAAGGAAAAGAAAAAAAATATTCCCGAAAGCGCCTGTCGGAATTTCATGCGTTTTTTTCTTGGGATGTAATGAGATCAGCCAATTCATCAATCTGGTGAGCCAGTTCATGAGGCCGTGATGTATTAAGAGACAACTTCAATTTCATCAGACGAACATGAGCCGAATCTTGATTTTGATTCAAGGTTTCATTCACAAGATTTAGTGCTTTTTGATGCTCTCCCTTCTCCTCGTACACATTTGCCAACTTTGCCAATGCATCAATGTTTGAGGAATCTCTCTCAAGAACCCGTTGATAAAATTTTTCCACTTCACTAAATCGTCCCAGATCAAACAATGCTGTTTCGATTTTTGAAAATACACACCGACTTTGTTCAGGTGATAAAATAGCAAACTGTTCCCACGCGTCTATTGCTTTTACAAGATTTCTCTCTTCCGCGAGAAAATCACCTTTTCTCAGGTACGGCAGACCAAATGTTGGTGCCAGTTGTATGGCTTTGTTAAAACTGGTTTCCGCTCCGGGTCTATCACCGCGGGCAAGTTTGTCCATACCCTGATACACTTGGAATTTCGCCAACCGGTTTTCGTCCTGACTATGATTCAATCTCTGCGAAAGTTTCGCCATAGAAGCGGCTTGTTCCCAATCACGTTCGCGTTCGGCAATTTCAAGAAGAAATTCAATGCACCATGTATTTTTTCTATCAATTTTGAGAATGCGCTCCCCTTCAATTTTTGCCTTCTCCATTTCTCCCTTCCTGGAATAATCTAGCGCCAATGATTTATGAATGTCAACTTTGAGAGAGTCGGGAAGATTTGGCCTCACTGTTAAAGCTTGGTGAATTTTGATTGCTTGTTCAGGATGGTTATCTTCCCGCAAAAGATCACCAAGCTGCAAATAAGCGCCCACATGTTCGGTATTTTGCTTCACAACATTCCGCAAATGTTCCATAGCCGTATGATTATCACCACGGACGATAGCATTTAGCGCATCCGTGTAAAGAGATTCGGTTTTGGGTTTAATCTTTGGGCGAGAAACGTAAAATGCAACACCGGCAATCACCAGAATGGTAATTACTATTGCTATAATCAATAGGTCCAATCTTAAATATCCTCATCCTCAGAGTCGTAAATGCCTTCATCAATAGCAACATTCCGTAGATCATTGAGTTCATCCGATAGACGGCGGTTTTTGGTGCGCAGGGATCTAATATCCGCTTTGGCAGATAAAATGGATGTTATACCAACGCCGTAGCCTATCAAGATTCCTATGGCTAGAGCGCCTAGCATAATCATAGACACAGGTGCATCAACATATTCCGCAAATAATAGATTGACGTACACCCTAGATTCGTCTCCAGCATTTTCGGTGAGAAAATATACCAGCGCTAATACCAATATCAGAGATGCAAATATTCTTACAAGTTTCATTATGCTGCCACCTTTGCTTTCAAAAGTTTACCATGAAGTGTTATGCCCTTAGCTTCCAATATCTCTACCGGAACCATGTCCTTAATTTTAGCATTCCCACGGTTAAAAATAACCCATTTATTTGAATCGGTTCTACCTGCCCATTTTGTACTTGACCGTTTACTTCCTTTCTCCACCAAAACCTGTTCCACTTTTCCAACCTGATCAAAATTTCGTTCAAAAGTATGCTGCTTTTGTATGTCGATAACTTCTGCCAATCTATCCTGCATAACATCTGCCGAGATATGATCTGTATACTCCGCCGCTTTGGTCCCGGAACGCGAAGAATATTTGAATGTATATGCCGAATCAAATTTAACTGCACGCATCACTTCGACTGTTTTTTCAAATTCGGCTTGCGTCTCTCCGGGGAAACCAACAATAATATCGGTAGAGATTCCAACACTTGGGAGCGTTCCTCGAATGGTGTCAACTAAAGCAAGAAAATGCTCTCGCGTGTAGGTTCTATTCATTCGTTTCAAAATTCGGTTTGATCCTGCTTGAAGCGGAAGATGGACATAATTGCAGATGGCATCATGAGAAGCCATCACATCCAGAACATTTTGCGTCATATCCTGAGGATGTGGTGAGGTGTACCGAATTCGGCGGATTCCATCCACGTTTGCTGCTGCATCTAAAAGATCAGCAAATCCTTCTCCTTCATGAAGATATGAATTCACATTTTGACCAAGAAGTGTCACTTCCGGAAATCCATCCTGTACGGCTTTTTTCATTTCAGTTACAATACTTTCAATGCTGCGACTTCGCTCTCGGCCACGAGTAAAAGGAACGATACAAAACGTGCAAAATTTATCACATCCGCGCATAATGGAAATCCACGCATTAATACCCTCTTTCCTGCTGGGAAACAGTCCATCGTACACTTCTAATCGGGATAATTGTGTATCCACTCTAGAATGAGAGGGTTCCATTCTGCTTCGGATTAATCCCGGAAGTTTCCGATAGGAATCTGGTCCGAGTACAAGATCCACATACGGTCGTGATTCCAAAATATAATCTTTCAAATGCTGAGCCATACAACCAAGCACTCCAATAAGCATGCCGGGTTTTTCCTGCTTCAGTTTGTAATAACGCCCAAGCTGCGAGTGTACCTTTTCTTCCGCATGTTCCCGAATGGCACAGGTATTTACAAATACCGCATCTGCATCTTCTATGTGCTTTGTGGACGTAAATCCCTCTTTCTCTAGCAACCCGGAAATAAGCTCGCTGTCTGCCACATTCATTTGGCAACCAAACGTTTCTATGAAATAAGATTTATTCATGAGTCTCCGGGATGATCATCTCAGAGAAAAGAAAAATTCCGGTTACTTTAAGTAACCGGTGAAAATATAATTCAACGGGTTTTGCGCCTGACCGTTCCGGTGAATTTCATAATGCAAATGCGGTCCATCAGACCGTCCTGAATTGCCGGATTTTCCGATAAGTTGTCCACGGTCAATTTTCTGTCCCCTCTTAACAGATATTTTTGACAGATGCGCATAAATGGTTCTATAACCCATACCGTGATCAAGTTTAATCACTTTCCCAAATCCGC
>Ga0233443_1000940_pt1 | contig 28031 bp, 20 predicted proteins | sample SI_123_September_2_FD_182784 | JGI IMG/M metagenome (GOLD analysis project Ga0233443, IMG submission 182784) | Seawater microbial communities from Saanich Inlet, British Columbia, Canada - SI_123_September2016_200_MG | ecosystem: Environmental > Aquatic > Marine > Inlet | place: Canada: British...
AAAGCATTTTTAGCATGATAAGGTGATGTTGACTGAATAGATATGACACCATCCCCCGCTAAAAGTTGCCAACATTTTGCATAAAATCGTGCTGAATATAATTTATCCAGATCGGGATGGCTTGGATCAGGCAAATCAATGATGATGGTATCGAATAACTTTTCCTGCTGCAATAATTCATCAACAGTTAAAAAAGCATCGCCATATTTAATGGTTAATCGATCATCTGAAAACGCTTTGTTATTTAATTCTATTAAACGTTGATTGACTATTTTTCCTTGATGTTTGATGGGTACTGAGAAGAAGTCAATCACCTCTTTGTCAAGATCCAATAAAGTGACTGCTTGAGGATTCCACATTAAAACATCTCTAAGAGCCAAGCCATCTCCTCCCCCAATAATCAATATTTTTTCATGTCTGGCAGAAGCCAGCATGGCAGGATAAACCAACATTGAATGATAGATTTTTTCATCTGCACTTGAAAACTGGGTTCGCCCATTCAGATACAAGGTCATCACGGGTGGTTTTGCAGGATTCATTATTCTCTCGGTAACGGTAATGTGTTGATATTGTGTATTCATTCGATAAATGACTTTATCCTGATACATCATATCTTCCATTTCAGCGTCCCACTGATTACCGTACTGAGCAATCACTATAATGACGATAATCACTGCAATATGAGCAGATAATAACAGGCTTCCAAAACGTATATGTTGACGGTATAAAAAATAAAATAACAAGCCCACCACTATATTAACACTGGCAGTAATGACAGCCGCAGTCATCGCATCCATTGACAGCATAAACCATACCCAAATAGCAGCCCCTGCTCCAGCCCCAATATAATCTGCACCATAGATAGACCCAACATTGTGTTCTAAATGCTGGTCGTAGACTTTTTCACGAATTCTCGCCATCAAAGGAATTTCCATACCAATCATTCCACCCAGCAAGAATCCCATGATATAAGGCACAAATTCTGCAAAATCCTGAAAAAAAGAGACCACACCGCCTTGAGGAACTAAATCAGGTGGCAAATTGAATATTTCAGCAATAACACTGGGGAAAATATTGGCTAAAGCAGTGATTCCTGCAAGTATTAAAACAGCTGTCGAACCACACAGTGCAATAATGACTTCAAGCCAGGCAAATGCGGTGAAAGGGGATTTGAAAATTCGTGAGACAAAAGCACCAATACCCATTGAAACAATCATGACACCAATCATCGAAAAAATAACTTGTTCGATTGCTCCAAGCACCCTGCCCGCATAATGTGATAATAAATATTCGTAAATCAAACCACAACCAGCAAGGATTGCCATGATGGAAAAAATAGCAACATCATGCCAAAAAAGAGACTGACCAAAAAACTTTAATCGCCCATGAAATAATTTTATGCTGATAGCAGTTCCTTAGAGATGGGCACAAAACGGGAAGTTATTTCGTGCTCATTCCTTAATTTAGTTAGAAGTGTACGGATAAAGGGGGAAAATATAGTTTATACTTAGAATATGATGGAATTTGCCAAATTACTCATTTTATTGATACCACCCATTTTCATTTCAGTGGTGGTCATTTTGTTTATTGGAAAAAATATAAACCAATATAAGCAATTAATAACAAGTTATTTTTCTGAAAAGCCTACTGAATAATCAAATAAAACTGCTCACCTTTTTTGATCATACCCAATTCTTCACGGGCAATGGTTTCAACACCTTCCAGCCCATTTTTAACCATGATAATATCATTGGATATTGCCTGATTTTTTATTTGAATTTTGGAGTTTTCTGATAGCTGAGTTGCAATGCGCTGCTGTAATTGATCATACTTTTTCCAGCCATTTTCATCGAACCACAATAGATATTGTAATTCGACAAACATAGCCAACAATACAAGAACGATAATCTTACTCACTTCAATGATGTAAAAACAGAACGTCCAGCAAATTCAATCGAACCTGATTTATTAAATTGCTCTTCAATTCTGATTAATCGATTATATTTGGCAACACGATCAGACCTGGATAATGATCCTGTTTTGATTTGACCAGCATTGGTGGCAACGGCTAAATCAGCAATAGTAATATCCTCAGTTTCACCCGAACGATGAGAAACAATGGATGTATAGTTTGAGTTTTTAGCCAATTCAATTGCTTCAATGGTTTCAGTGAGTGTTCCAATTTGATTTAATTTAATTAGAATTGAGTTAGCAATCTGTTTATCAATGCCTTGTTTAAAAATAGAAGTATTGGTGACAAACAAATCATCCCCCACCAACTGGATTTTATCGCCTAAGGCTTCAGTCATCACTTTCCAACCATCCCAATCATCTTCTGCCAAACCATCCTCAATTGAAATAATTGGATATTTATCAACCCAAGCAGATAAATAATCAACAAACTCTCCAGCAGAAAACTTTTTATTTTCTGAATCCAGACAATACAAACCATCTCGATAAAATTCAGAACTGGCAACATCCAACCCCAAATAAATATCCTCACCAGGCCTATAACCTGCTTTTTCAATGGCAGTTAAAATCACTTCAATCGCTGATTCATTGGATGATAAGTTAGGTGCAAAACCACCTTCATCACCTACCGCCGTATTCAAGCCTTTTTCACTCAATACTTTTGCCAATGAATGAAATACTTCCGCACCATACCGAACAGCTTCCGTTAATGACGGTGCGCCAGCAGGAATAATCATAAACTCTTGTAAATCCACACTATTTTCAGCGTGAGAACCACCATTAATGATATTCATCATGGGAACAGGCATACTAAAAGGTCCCTTACCCCCCAAATAACGATATAACGGTGTGGCTGTTTGAGTAGCGGCCGCTTTTGCAACAGCCAAAGAAACCGCTAAAATAGCATTAGCACCCAATCGACCTTTATTTTCAGTACCATCCAGTTCAATTAACTGCTGATCAATTGCTTTTTGAGCCATTGATTCTTGGCCAACCAGGGCTTTTTTAATTTCAGTATTGATATTTTCAACGGCTTTTAAAACACCTTTGCCACCATAACGTTTTGTATCACAATCACGCAACTCTATGGCTTCTCTTGCGCCAGTTGAAGCTCCCGAAGGCACAGCGGCACGACCAACCTCACCCGTAGCCAGTACCACATCAGCCTCAACCGTAGGATTTCCTCTGGAATCAATAATTTCTCGTGCTTTTATTTCTAATATTTCTGACATAAATTTTTCCTGAACATAACGCCCTTTGGGCAAAGTAACAAAATATTTTAGAACCTCGGATGAATACAGTTATAGACGCGGATACTCATTGAAAATCAACTGTGGTTCAAACAATAACTATAAAGCTTTATTTTTCTGATACGCAATATAGAGTACATGCAATAAATATCCAAATTGCGCAGGATTTTTGTTCGCCTTTGAGGCAAAAAATAGTTAGGTAGAGCGACTACACACCTATTTTTTTGTAACAAAAAAGACAAACAAAATTTCTGCGCAACATGGGTAGTTTATTTATTGCGCATTACCTTACAAAGTTTGCTCGATCAAACCTTGTTGCTTGATATTGCCATCAATTTCTTTCAATGTAGACAATAATTCTTCCATTCGATCCAATGGCCATGAATTTGGACCATCACTCAATGCTTCATCAGGATTAGGATGAGTCTCCATAAACAATCCTGAAATCCCTGCTGCAACAGCGGCTCTTGCCAATACAGGGACCATTTCACGTTGCCCACCCGAACTACTTCCCTGACCACCAGGCAATTGTACTGAATGTGTTGCATCATAAACGACAGGCGCTTCTGTTTCACGCATAACGGCCAATGATCGCATATCAGAAACCAAATTATTATAACCGAAAGAAACCCCTCTTTCACAAGCCATAATTTGCTGATTACCTGTCGCTCTTGCTTTATCAATCACATGCTTCATATCCCAAGGTGCTAAAAACTGACCTTTTTTGATATTAACTGCAATGCCTTGTTTCGCAACATTTTGAATAAAATTGGTTTGACGACACAAAAAAGCGGGTGTTTGCATCACATCGACTACACTGGCAACTTCAGACAGCGGCGTATCTTCATGAACGTCAGTCAGTACAGGAACATTCAATTGATCTTTCACATTTTGGAGAATTTTCAAGCCTTTTTCGACACCTGGCCCTCGAAAGCTTTGATGTGATGAACGATTTGCCTTATCGAATGATGATTTGAATATAAATGGAATACCCAGTTTATCGGTAATTTCTTTTAATTTTCCTGCAGTATCAATTGAAAGTTGCTCACTTTCAATCACACATGGACCTGCAATAATAAAAATTGGCTTATCAAGCCCCACTTCAAAATGACATAATTTCAATGTACTCTCCTCTTAATTCACCAAAGTTACTATTGCTGTAAAAATAGATGAATAAAAAGAAGAAACCAATGATTTTTCATGATAATTTTTCTTTCGGATTCTGAATAAAACATTCAACCTGGAACATGACCTCTGGTAGGTAAATTTTAAATACTCGAAGATTGACCTAATTTTTAACCATGAAGCACAGAAGACAATGAAAAAAAGCTTCAATACCATGATCGCCTTCATGGTAGAAATAAAAATATATAATTTAAAAACTTTGTTTTTCCGATATTTTCATTACTTGCTTAATAGAGCACCATCAACAATCAACTTCTTGCCGCCTTAATAAAGCCAGAAAACAAAGGATGTCCATCTCTTGGAGTTGAGGTAAATTCAGGATGAAATTGACATGCGACAAACCATTTATGATCAGTTAGCTCAACCACTTCCACTAAATTGCCATCAATTGATTTACCTGAAATAATCAAACCTGCAGACTGCAATTGATCCAAGTAACCGTTATTAAACTCATAACGATGTCGATGACGCTCAACCACCAAACCACTACCATAACATTCTTTTGCGACACTATTGCTTTGTAAACGACATGGTTGACCACCTAATCTCATCGTTCCACCTTTATCACAATTTTCATTGCGTGTTTCAACCGTGCCATCTTGCTCTTTCCATTCAGTAATCAAACCAATCACTGGATGTTCAGTATTGGCATTAAACTCGGTACTATGTGCGCCTTCCAAGCCCGCAACATGACGAGAGAATTCAATCACGGCCACCTGCATTCCCAAACAAATACCTAAATAGGGAACATTATTTTCTCGGGCATATTGAACCGCTAATATTTTACCCTCAATGCCTCTATCACCGAAACCTCCTGGCACCAAAATAGCATCCATTTCCTGCAAACACTGAAGCCCCTCTTTTTCTAAATTTTCACTGTCAATGTAATTAATAACTACTTTTGTCAATGTATGTACACCCGCATGCATCAAAGCTTCGGACAATGACTTGTATGATTCAGTCAAATCAACATACTTTCCAACCATTGCAATGGTAACGGTTTTTTCTGGTCTTCCCACCGCATCCATGAAATTAACCCATTCAGACAAATCTGCCCGTTTGGCATCCAATCTAAACTGTTCGACAACAATATCATCCAAATGCTGTTCTTCCAGTAACATTGGAATACGATAAATATTATCAGCATCAATGGCGGAAATAACAGATCGTTCAAATACGCTGGTAAATAATGCAATTTTTCTTCTTTCTTCTGCGGGCAATTCACGATCACCGCGACACAGTAAAACATCAGGCTGAATCCCAATAGAACGCAACTCTTTAACTGAATGCTGTGTCGGTTTTGTTTTGATTTCTCCAGACGTTGCAATATAAGGAACCAAGGTCAAATGCATGAATAATGCTTGTCGACGCCCCATTTCCACACCCATTTGACGTATCGCCTCTAAAAAAGGTAACGATTCAATATCTCCCACTGTGCCACCAATTTCAATCATTGCCACATCAGCATCGCCTGCACTCTCTTGAATACAACGCTTTATTTCATCGGTAATGTGAGGAATGACTTGAACAGTCGCACCCAAATATTCTCCCTGACGTTCTTTGGAAATGACTCTTTCATAAATCTGACCAGTGGTAAAATTATTATTCCGAGTCATTGTTGTTCGTACAAAACGCTCATAGTGACCTAAGTCCAAATCGGTTTCGGTACCATCTTCAGTCACAAAAACCTCACCGTGCTGAAAAGGACTCATTGTTCCAGGGTCCACATTGATATAGGGATCAAGCTTAGTCAACGTGACTTTTAAGCCACGAGCTTCCAATATTGCACCCAAAGAAGCGGCAGCAATGCCTTTACCTAAAGAAGAAACAACGCCACCAGTTATAAAAATATATTTTGCCATGACCAGATTAATTTAAATTTTGATATTGAGAGATTGATGAGAATTAAACAACAGCAAAGTTACCAAAACGAGTCAAAAACTACAACAAAAATATCAATCAACACATCATTCTCAAGCTGACTATTTTTAGTTTTTCAGCCTCAATTATATTGTTTTCAAACATTAAACGAATATGATATATTGTCGTGCATTATGTTTAATAGTATTGGCTTCCATCACGCAGGAGTGACTGAATGAATTATAAAAAAATGCTGGGTTTTTATGATGAAACTGACGATTTAGAGCAAGAAAGAAATCGCCTACAACTATACATCAACCTAAAACTTGCCTCTTCAGGCCAACCTACCTGTCAAAATGACTGCAATCATGACTTTATGTCGATTGCTCATGATTTATTACTCAGTTATAAAGAAAAATCAAGATTACTGGCTGACTATTTATGCCCTGCTGACCAACGAATTCAACAATTTATTGACAACTATTTCAGTGACTGCAAACTACCTCATCCTATACGTTTGCCTAGAACAACCATGGTATTAGATCGTCATGGTGTTGCCAGAGAACTCTCATTGCCACCCAGCAAATCAGAATATAGCAATAGCCATGTTACCAGCTACCGAATTCAACAAGGCGTATTACACAACCCCATCAGTGACAGACGAACTACTAAAGGTTCTTTTCATGTCGCAGAAGGCGGACTCCCAATCAGTGGTGATAAAATTTCTGTCCCTAAAAAAACTTTTTGTCACTTATTATATGCGGCATTAAATCCACCAGAAGATTTATTAACATTGCCATTTACAGCCACACAAGAAGATAAGGCAAAATTATTTGTTTCTTTACTGTTACGTCCAACAGTCTGTCCATCGGTACAAGGATGGGAAGAAGAAAAAAGCATGGAAATTCGCTTTTTTGCTCCTGGATCATTGGTCAGTAACTTGGATTTTGTTGAAAGTATTTTTGGTAATGCAGGCAACCCTTATCTGCCCGTCAATGATGCTGCTTTAGATATTGAACACTGGACTGGCCACACTGGCTGCGTCATTTTAGCACCTCATTTACTCAAACTCACCAAAAAAGAAGTGGGTTTACCTCACATCAGTGAAGCCACAGAACACCAGAAAAAACAAGGCATGTGCTGGGAACAAGAAGATGAAAAATACAATGATGGGCAAGCCTTTAAAATTACAGCCCGAAATGAAGATGGATTAATTGTCACCATCATTACAGACAATTATTTTGGTTATTGTAAAAAAGAAGTCAAAACTCAAATTAGCTTCTCCACTAACTTATTCGGCTTAGCAGAAGAAGAACATGCTGGTGGCGCACTGACATTTGTTCGTCATAATCACGGTGAAGAATTCGGTAAAGACAGCAAAACACGCAACGCTGAATATACCTTTGAAGATGTCATCAAAAACTATGGCGACCTCATAAAACTTCAACCAGAAGGTTATGCCATTAGCAAAGAATATCCTCAGCTATTGTTTGTTCCAGAAAAAAACCTACAAATGGACATCAACAAAATGACCGTTAGCTGGCAAAATAAAGAAGGCAAAGCATCCAGCATAAAACTCCAACCAGACAAAGTTTATATGCACCCCAGTGGCTATAGAGTCAATATGCAAAAACACCCCAATGCTCCCTCATGGAGATTAATTGGCACAGAAGCTGAAGGTACTTTTTGTCACAAACCCAGCACTGTTTCTGGTGGTGGAAAATCTGAAATATCAAAATCCATTGAAGATTCAATGATTTATGGCCCACTATTTATCGCTGAATTAGAAAAAGATTTGGATCAAGTTCAAAATATTTTTGACTATGACTTCAGCGGTCGATTTCTACCAGAACAACAACCTTCTCCAGCTGACACCAGATCATTTCTAGATTCAGAAAGAAGCCTTGGGTCTGTGATCAAATTATTAATTCCATCACCACTGACGTTCACCAAAGAATACAATGATTGGATTTCAACCATTCCCCATCAAATAAAAGCCTTGGCATTTGCCATTAAACGTTTTTACAACAAAGAATGGGGCACAACTGGATGGCGCAAACATTTTAGTGTTGACTGGATTAATGACAACCCAGGCAATGAATTAAAATATGATGGTCGTAACATTGTCATGTCCTACATCAGAGTCGGACTAGAAGATAATGGTTCATGGAGAATTTATAAAGCCAGACAAGATTACATTGCGGCAGAAAAAGTACAAATGGAAGATGATATCAGTGTCTCCATTGTTGTCCCTAAAAAACGTTTAAGCAATTCACCTGCAAAAAGCCCATATGACAGTGTGAAATTGGTTAAAAACTGTGAATACCGTTTATTTCAACGCCCAGATGAAGCGGTACACAAAGGTTTTGACAAGCAAACAGAGTGGGACATGGCGCAACCTGGTAATTTCATAGCCAATTTTGAGCCATTATCTTCTGCCAATGCAAAAGAATTATCAGAAGATATTTCAAGTTTTTATAAATACACTGACCCCATGAAAAATTTGATCAGTAAAGCCAGTGAAGACAGCAGTAAATATGTTGTTTCCTCTGCACACCCTCGTATGGTTGATGGTAGCCCCAGCAAAAATCCACGCTACTTACAAACCAGACCCGATATCACTAACAGCTTTAAAACCTATATCGCCAAACTGGGTGCACGCTTTCAACGTCGTGCCAAAGCAGAAGAAGACATATTCTTTCCTGTCGACTCGGTACTGACGGGCAGAAGAAACAATCCTCCCGAACCAGGCATTCGCCCATTGGCAGTATACAACCCCATTCATTACCAGGAACTTCCTGAGTTATTTATGGATTTCATATGTAGCTTAACAGGTAAATCACCTTCAACCACTGGCGCAGGTAGTGAGGGAGCTTTAACCAAAAGCCCATTCAATGCATTAAGAACAACTGCTGACCTGAACAACACACTGGTTTCATTCATCATCACTGGTTATGGTGGATTTAGTAGTGCCGCAGGATGGGTTGGACCTAATATTAGAGTCGATCACGACATCAGCTTACTCATTCCAGAAATCTGGGCTCGTATCCCAACCAAATATCAACAACCAGCATTACTCATCAAAGAAGGTCATTTAGAAAAACTAGAGGATTTTGAACACAAAGGTGAAAAAGTTCTAGCCAGTCGCTTAGGTTATAGAATCACCCAGCATTTCGTCCGTAGCTTTTTTGGTAGAATTTTTGACACTCCCACCACTGTATTTGATGAGAAAATATTAAAACCAGAAAAACAAGGCATAGATTGCTACGTTGACGGCATCAATAATATCATTGAAGCTCAACAAACAGTCGCACAACAATATATCGACGACAACAGCATTGAAGAAGCCTGCCCTCCAATTAAAGCCCTATTAACCATCATGGCAACGGGAGAATATGAAGGCAAAGATGCTCATCATCCAGACATTAGAAATTTATTTGAATATGACACAGTCATTAATTCAGATTGGTACAAAGAACGTCTGCAAACCAAACAAGACAGAGACATTAAACTCTGGACAAGGCACATCAATTATTTAGAAAATATTATTTCTCAGGAAAACTATGCTGATGAAGTTGCAGAATTAAAACTCAATGAACGTCTTGAACAGGCTAAAAACAAGTTAATTCATGTTAAGTCTGATCAGTATTTGGAATCATTAAAAGGCACAATTGGTGCAGACCCAATGAAAGCGTCAGCAAACTAATTGTTTTTTAGATGCCTTATAAAATGAGAAGACTCGCATTAATTCCAATATTAATCTGCTTACTGGTTGTTTCATTAACCAGTATTGCAGATTGGAAATTAGCAAAAAATAAAAATGGAATTACCGTTTCATTGAGAAATAAAACAAACTCTGATATCAAAGAATTTCAGGGTAGCATTAAAATCAAAGCCTCAATGGATAGTATTTTAGCGGCATTTTTAGATGTTGAATCATGTCCGAAGTGGTTTCACCAGTGCACTCATCCTGCTCTAATCAATGAAATAAAACTAAAAGAAAGAGTTCTTTATCACATCAGTGATTTTCCCTTCCCCGCAACTGACCGCTACATCCTATCTAAAATGACTTTAATTCAAAACCCTGCAACAAAAACCATGAGAATTAATGCCATTGCAGTTCCCGACTATTGCCAATCAAATAACAAAGCAAGTTGTCAAAAAATCAAAACCAAGTCTTTGGTAAAAATCAAACACTCAACAGGTTACTTTGAATTTTCCCCATTAGAGAATGGCTTTGTCAAAGTTTTTTGGCAACACCATACCGAACCAGAAGGCATGTTACCCAAATGGATGGTCAACATGCTACTGGTTGACATCCCCTATTACACCCTTGATGGTTTAAGACAAATTGTTAAAACAGATAAATTTAAAAATGCAAAATTCACATACAATGCTCAAGGTTTGGTTACTGGATTTGAGTAAATGTAAAAACAAAGAGTAGTCATTTGAGCCTTTTCACACACCAAACAATTCACCTGACAACCCACGGCCGAAAAACTTACTTAATGACCGACAAAGTCAAACAAGTTGTTGAACAATCTGGTATTCAGACTGGAATGTGCCACCTGTTTCTTCAACATACCAGCGCATCCATTATTTTATGCGAAAATGCAGACCCTGACGTCCAAACAGACTTAGAGACCTATATGACAGGCTTGGTTAAAGATGGCGACCACCGATTCAAACACATTGATGAGGGAGTTGACGACATGTCTGCCCATATTCGAAGCGTCTTAACAAAAAACGACCTATCTATCCCAATCATCTCTGGTAAATTAATGCTCGGAATATGGCAAGGTATTTTTTTATGGGAACATAGAACTCATCACCAAAACCGTCAGTTAATCGTTATGATTAATGGAGAATGATAACCCTTTCAGCCGCTCATTAATTGAAACATTATCATTTTAATATATACTTTTATTTATATTTATTATGGTAATACAAAAATGAATCCAGAAAATAGTGAATTTTTAAAACAATTCAGAGGTTGCTTTACTGGCATATTAAGGTGGCCTCAATTTGATGAATTACTAGAAACTTTACGATCGGAACAACAAAACTGGTATATTTATGCCATTGGTGAAACTCCACCAGAAACCAGTTCGGATTGGGAATCAACCTTAAACTTCATCACTGAAATTAATGACTTAATCAAAAAAGAACATGATGAAAGTTATTGTGGTGTTGTCTATGTTGATGACAAATCATCTCCCACTATGGTCAAAATATTTGACCCCAATAACTTGGGTGTTTCTTGTGGATTCAGTGATAATCCACCATTACCAGGCTGGATTATGTCATTAAAAAAACCTGATAATTTATCTGAAATATTACAACCCGCCAAACGCAGACGCTGGTGGTCTAATATTTTTAAGAAAAGTTAATTTATCCAACATGAATATTCAGCCTAAAGGCAATTCTCAATGACCTGGGATTTTTCTCCGCCCCAAAGCTCATCTTGCAATGACAGCGATGTTATTCTTGATAGCCAGCATTTAAAAAATAAAAATATCGCATTATTAGTCACAGGCAGTATTGCAGCATTCAAAACACCAATACTTATTAGAGCTTTAAGACGACAAGGCGCAAAAGTAACCGCTTACTTATCCTCTGATGCCCTAAAATATACGACAAAAGAAGCAGTACAATGGAGCAGTCAACAACACATCATTACTGAATTATCTTCAAATACTGAACATTTGTCTGAAAAAACACCTTTTGATGCCTACTTAATTGCACCTGCGTCCTACAATACTATCAACAAAATAGCCAATGGCATTGCTGACAATGCCATTACCACAACCATAGCCAGTGCTTTAGGTAAACTTCAACAAAAAAAAACATCCGTTCTTATTGCGCCAGCCATGCATGGCAGTATGCACAACCCTATTTTAACTCAATCAATGCGGCAATTAAGTCTGCTGGGTGTTCAATTCATCCAACCTAAAGATCAACTCGGCAAACATTTGTTGGCCGATGAAACAATTATTATCAATGAAGTTTGTCGATCCGTAAGCCAATCAACATTAAAAGGGCAAAGCATTTTAGTTACTGCTGGCACAACACCCGTTTATATTGATGATGTACGCTATATGACTAATCGATTTACAGGTGAATTAGGCAGTCTTGTTGCAGAATCATTATTCTTGAGAGGCGCTGATGTTTTATTAATCAAAGGTCAAGGTGGCTATATTAGTCGGCCAGGTCTACCTGTTAAGAATATTTTTCACTATGATGAATATCGACAACAAGTTAAAGACTCTATGCAACAAACACATTTTGATTATGGTATATTTTCTGCTGCAGTTGCTGATTACCAGCCTGTCAAAAAAGTTGTCGGAAAAATTCCCAGTGGCGGTGAATTATCATCCATCAAACTCAAATCCACAGCAAAAGTGATTGATGAAGTTTTACAAAACTCTCCCAGTACCCAATTAATTTCATTCAAATATTATGAAAAAATTGACCATGCTGAAATGATCAGTAACTGTCAACAAAGAATTGAATTAGGACATTGGGCGGTAATTGCAAATTGTGGGGAAGAAATTCGTAAAACAGGAGATCATGTTGCACATTTAATTCATCACAATACAGAGATAAAAAAAATAATCAGCAAATCATTAATTGCTGAAGGAATTGTAAAAATGATGGAACAACAACATAAGGTAACTCGCAATAAATAAACTACCCATCTTACTGGCTCTTTTGTCCGTCTTCTTTGCCACAAAAATAGTTATGTAGAGCGACTACACGCCTATTTTTGTAACAAAAAAGACAAACAAAACTTCTGCGCAATATGGGTAGTTTATTTATTGCGCGTTACCTAAGAATACCAAACAAATCTAATTTGACTGATTTTCAGACAAAAAAATAGCCCATTTAATGAGCTATTTTTCTATTTTAGTCTAAAAAAGCAGATTAACTTTCACGAGATTTTTTCATTTCTTTCAAAGCAGTTTCATGACGAGCTCGAGCTTCTTTTTGCTTAGCTTCCATTTTTTCCATCATTGCTTTTTGACGCTTTGACATTTCTTCCATCATTTTAGATTGCTTTTCCATCATTTTTTTGTGGCTTTCAGTCACTCTTTTTAAAGCTTCTTTTTCAGCTTCAGCCACTTTGTTTTCAATTTTAATTTGACGATCAGACATGTGCTTCATTGCTTTACGATGAGCTTCTACAGCTTGCTTGTTAGCAGCTTTTTGTCTTTCCATCATTTTTTTCATTGCTTCTTGTTGCTGTGACATTGCTTTAGTTCGTTGTGCAGTCATTTCTTTTTGCTGCTCAGCAGTTAAAGCAACTGGTGCTACGTTATATGGAGCATAACCGTAAGAAGGAGCATTGTAGCCATAACCATTTCCAGAAGCATTGCCTCTAGCTCTTGCATTAGCATTAAAGCTCATGCCAAAACTACCACTAGCGTTGCCACTACCATTACCTTCACCAAAACCATTTCCAAAACCATTTCCATTGTCATTCCACCAAGCTTGAGCTGATGCAGAAGTACCAACGATTGCAGCGATTCCAACTAATTGTGCTAATTTTTTCATTTTCATTTTATTTCTCCAAAAAAGTTTAATATTAAAGGTCATTGATGAGTTAGTCACATCCATGTGGAACTTTCCATCATGACATTTATCAAGTTAGACCTGAGTGCTATCTACTTGAGTGATTAACTGTGATGTAAGGAGTTTATTAGTTTTTGCTTATGTTAGCAAATACGAATATTTTATGACGCATATAAATTTTTTTTATGAGGAAAATTCAGGAGGTTAAAATTAAAAACAAACATGATTATTTTTAAATCCGTTGCCACATAAAAATGCGGCAACAAACTTTCAATCCATTCAACTAGCTAAAGAGTGTCTCTGCTGATTGACTAATTCAGGTGAAATTCTAAGTGACATCGGTTCACGACCTGATGGAGAATCTTCAAAATGCTGAGAGAACTGATTAATATCATTAGACAACACAGCAAGCTCCCGATAAACCAATTTATTATCATCATTACTTTGGTTATTTTGTTGTTTTCTTAACATATCCAATATTAATAATATGTTTTCAAATGGCTCAATATAACCATGATGAATCAAAACCCTATTATCATTGGATATTTTTAACGCATCGACAATATCATCGGTTAAAGCGTGAGCCTTATCCAGATTATTTTTTTTCACTGTTTTTGCAGAACTTTTATTGGCTAACTGAGCACTGATTTCTTTAAGTTGTGCGCCAAACTCAATTGATTTCATTGGAACATTATCAAAATCAATATATTTACTAAAAAACCAAAAAACAAACAATGTTGCCCAAAAATAACCATAAGGGGTATCACCCAAATACCACAAAAAACCAGACCCCCACCAATATTCATCAACCATAGAATAGAATAAAATTCCAATACTGAAGAGTATAATGGTCGTCAAAGCAGTACCTGTCGCAGCGGCAGAAAAACTGGCGTAGATTTTATTCGACAGAACAAAAAGTACACATGGAATGAGAATGCAGAGTAATTGATATCCCATCAAATAAACATTAGAATTTTTCAATACTGTTTCCATCAACATATTCTGTACCAAGATACTACAAATATAGAAGCAAAAACCTGTCGCTATTAATTTTGCTGCATTGTGTAAAATAAAATGTCGCCCAAATACAAGAATTGCCCACGCAGCAATACCCACAGGAAAAAACAAATACTCAGAAAATTTAACATAATGGCCTAATGGGTAAAAATCAAAATTAATCAATATCTCAGAAAATGCGCATAAAATATACCCTATCACCAAGCTAAAATTGATTAAATTAACAAACTTTGAAATAGGTTTTTTAGGCTCAACTACATATCTTGTTACATTTTTTACAGGAAAATTATTCGTATAATACAGATCATCATAATCCCAAATAATATCTCGTTTCAAAAACAAGGTATTGTCATCAACAATTAAATAATCTTCAGTTTTCGTAAATGGCTCAATGACATTATCCGACAACTTATTTTTAATTGAAAAACATTTGAATGAATGCACATCATTTTTTTCAATATTTTCCAGATAACCATCAACCATCATATTTGGAATATTGGAAATCAACTTTCCTTTTGAACGTATGCTATCAACTTGATTTGGAGGGTCCCCCGTTATTTTTTCAGGTAAATATATTGCAGCCACAAACTTATTTTTTGCATTTTTTAATTCTGCATAAATAAAATGCCCCTTTTTAACATGCTTTAATCTTTGCAGTTCTATCTGGTGTGTTTTTGCATCATCACCACTCCCTGTCACATAAGACAATTCAACTGTTTCACCTGGGTCATAATATTCGTTATTAATTTTTATTGTACTAATAATACTCATAAAAACAGCCTTCTAAAATAGTCTTAATCTTCTTGATAATATGCTATGATGCCACTTTCATAACAGTTGAACCCAAATGAATCCGTTGAATAGTAGAGAGAAGATTCAGTGCATTGTATGCTTGTAATAGATTCAACTGATTTATTTAGGTTGAAATAGAGAGGGGTAAACATGCTCGTTTTGTTTGGTGGTACAGCAATTACAGAATTTAGAGTTAATCAATTACAACAAGAATTAGTAAAAAAAATAAACCCATCTGAAAAACCACTGCTTTATGCCGTCTATATCCATTTTATAGATTGTCCCGAACCTCTCTCTGAAAAAGATCAACAATTACTGGAAACACTCCTTAACTATAGCGGAAAACAGCAAGAAAATTTAAAAAAAGGTCAATGTTTTCTGGTTGTTCCAAGAGTTGGCACCATTTCTCCCTGGTCCAGTAAAGCCACCGACATTGCACATAACTGTGGTCTTACTCAAGTGCAACGAATTGAGCGTGGCATTGCCTACTATATAGCAGGAGATATTGAATGGACTGATGAAAATAGTGCCGTTGTCAATGACTGCTTAAGTGACAAAATGATTGAACAGGTACTTCACACTGAAAAGGAGGCCAAACAATTATTTCAACATGCCTCCCCTGCCCCCATGACGTCTGTCAACTTGATGAAGCAAGGCAAAACAGCACTGGCTAATGCCAATCAAGAACTGGGGTTGGCTTTATCCGATGACGAGATTGATTATTTAACCGATAGTTTTAAAGCACTGGGTCGTAACCCGAACGATATAGAACTGATGATGTTTGCTCAAGCCAATTCAGAACATTGTCGGCACAAAATTTTTAATGCATCCTGGACAATTAATGACAAAGAACAAGACTTGTCATTATTTCAGATGATTAAAAACACCATGAAACAAAACCCTCAGCAAGTTTTATCAGCTTACCATGATAATTCTGCAGTCATTGAAGGCAATCAAGGTCAACGCTTCTGGCCAGAAATGACAAATAACCAATACGGCTATCATTCTGAAAACATTGATATCCTAATGAAAGTTGAAACCCACAATCATCCAACAGCCATTTCACCTTTTCCTGGAGCAGCAACAGGTTCGGGTGGAGAAATTCGTGATGAAGGTGCCACAGGCAGAGGCAGTAAACCCAAAGTTGGGCTGTCTGGTTTTTCCGTTTCTAATTTAAAATTGCCCAATGCCACACAAGCTTGGGAAATCGATTATGGCAAGCCTTCCAGAATAGTCTCTGCATTGGATATCATGCTGGAGGCCCCTATTGGCAGTGCCACATTCAACAATGAATTCGGCAGACCCAACCTTGCAGGCTATTTTAGGACTTACGAACAAACCATTGCTGGCACTAATGGTGATGAAATCAGAGGCTACCATAAACCTATTATGATTGCGGGTGGTTATGGCAATATTCGCCGACAGCATGTTGAAAAAGGTAGAATTGAAGCTGGTAGCTATATCATTGTATTAGGTGGTCCAGCCATGCTCATCGGGTTAGGTGGTGGCGCCGCCTCTTCCATGTCCAGCGGTCAAAGCCGAGAAGACCTTGATTTTGCCTCAGTCCAACGAGGCAACCCTGAAATGCAACGCCGTTGTCAGGAAGTTATTGATGCTTGTTGGTCTTTAGGAGAAAACAACCCAATGGTCTCAATTCATGACATTGGTGCTGGTGGCCTTTCCAATGCAGTTCCTGAACTGGTGGAAGACAGTGACCGAGGAGGACATTTTGAATTACGTGAAGTCCCCAATGATGAACCTGGCATGTCACCCATGCAAATTTGGTGTAACGAATCACAAGAACGTTACGTCATGGGAGTCACCAAAAATCAGATAGAATTATTTGAAAATATTTGTCAACGAGAACGCTGTCCATTTGCCATTTTAGGCGAAGCCACAGAAGAAAAAGCCATCAAATTACACGACAATACCTTTAAAAATGCTCCCATTGATTTACCATCCTCCTTATTATTTGGTAAGCCACCCAAGATATTGAAAAATGTTGAATCAGTCAATAAAACACAGCCAGCCATCAAACTGGATGACATCAATATTTTAGAAGCCGCCAAACGTGTTCTAAGCCTACCCACCGTTGCCGACAAAACATTCTTAATCACCATTGGAGATCGAACCGTGACAGGCTTAGTTCATCGTGACCAAATGGTTGGCCCATGGCAAATACCTGTGGCAGATGTTGCTGTAACTTGCTCTGGTTTTCATGACTATTGTGGTGAAGCCATGGCAATGGGGGAAAGAACACCTGTCGCATTACTCAACCCTGCGGCATCAGGTCGTTTGGCCGTTGGGGAAGCCATTTTAAATATAGCCGCAAGTAACATCAAACAACTTAACAACATCAAACTCTCGGCTAACTGGATGGCGGCTGTCGGTCATCCAGGTGAAGATGTCGCATTATATGAAACCGTTAAAGCACTCGGTATGGAACTTTGCCCTGAACTCGAAATAGCCATTCCCGTGGGTAAAGATTCCATGTCAATGAAAACAGTTTGGCAACACCAAGATGAACAACGCTCTGTCACCGCCCCCTTGTCTTTAATTATTACCGCATTTTCACCCATTACTGATGTTAGAAAAACCCTAACTCCACAATTAAAAACAGACATTGGTGAAACCACATTAATACTAATCGACTTAGGCTCTGCTAAAAATCGCCTAGGAGCCTCTGCTCTTGCTCAAGTCACCAATCAAATCGGTGATACCACCGCAGATTTAGACAATGCAGACTTATTAAAATTCTGTTTTAGGGCCATCCAACAACTCAATCAAAAAAACCTGATAAAAGCCTATCATGACCGTTCAGATGGTGGTCTATTCGTCACCCTTTGTGAAATGGCATTTGCAGGACATTGTGGCATTGACATCGAATTAGAATCAACCTGTACTCAGCCTCTCAACGGACTATTTGCCGAAGAATTGGGTTGTGTCATTCAAATTCAACAAACTGATCGGAATGATGTTTTAAATATTCTCAAAGCAAACAATCTGGAAGCCAACAGCCATATTATTGGTCAACTCAATGATGATGATCAAATTACACTAAACTATAAAAACAAAACCATTTTATCTACTAGCCGTACAGAACTACAACAAACTTGGTCGTCAACCAGCCATCAAATGCAATGTTTAAGAGACAATGCCGACTGTGTTAAACAGGAATATCAAAATATTTCACTCGATAACCCAGGCATACAGTGTCATGTCACATTCGACACTGCTGAAAATATCACAGCACCCTATATTAATTTAGAAAGCAAACCCGACATTGCTGTTTTACGAGAACAAGGCGTTAACGGACAGCTTGAAATGGCGGCTGCTTTTGACCGAGCAGGTTTTAATTGTTTCGACGTTCATATGAGTGACTTACTTTCAGGCCGCTATTCATTGGACAAATTCAAAGGCATTGTCGCTTGTGGTGGTTTTTCATATGGTGATGTTTTGGGTGCGGGACAAGGTTGGGCAAAAACCATTCTTTACAACGAAACTTTAAAATCAATGTTTGAACGTTTTTTTCAACGTTCTGATAGTTTTGGCTTAGGCGTTTGCAATGGTTGTCAAATGATGTCTCAATTACAAACACTCATTCCTGGCACAGAACAGTGGCCAACATTTGCCCGTAACCGTTCCGAGCAATTTGAAGCCCGTTTTTCACTGGTTGAAATTCAGCCCTCAAACTCAATCTTTTTTAAAGACATGGCTGGTTGTCGAATCCCCATTGCCGTTGCTCATGGAGAAGGACGAGTCATGACGGGCAATCAACCTTTAAATCCAGCCAATATCACATTGCGCTACATTGACCATACGGGCAATGCAACAGAGCGCTACCCATACAATCCCAATGGATCCGCCGACGGTGTCACGGGTCTAACCAATCAAGATGGACGTTTCACCATCATGATGCCACACCCAGAACGTGTTTTTAGAACCGTTCAACACTCATGGCATCCAGAAGATTGGAATGAAGATGCACCTTGGTTAAGGTTTTTTAGAAATGCCCGTGTCTGGGTGGATTAATTTCAAAAATTTTGTGAACACGCTCACAAAATAACAATCTCATACTTTAGGAATCTAATTATTTTCCGTCATAAAGGTTATACCGCAAGGCTATAAGTTTCATTTGAGCAGATACGTTGCTCAACTCAACTTTAACTTTTATATTTTTTAACGGAGAATAATCGATGAATACTCAAACAAGTCCTATTAAAACAATTGTTTTTACTCTTCTTTATTCGATGGTTATCATTGCTGGCTCTAAGCTTTCAGAGACCCCCAAAGACCCCGAAACAAAACAAAAGCCACAATATGCAAAAGAACAATTTAGAATTGGAAAAAATAGCATCGAAATGAGTCATTTAGGCATTCATTATTTAAAAAATCATCAATCTTCTAAAATAATTTCTGGTAAACATGAAGCCTAACGCTTAACAGCCACCCAGTTTTTAATCTTTTCGGTTAGCATATATTCAACAGGCACAATTAACAGAGTCAATAATGTTGCACACGACAATCCTGTCACAAAAGCTGTTGCCATGGGAGACCAGGAAATAGATTTGTGAGGAATCCCTATTGCCATCGGAAGCAGACCTAACATTGTTGTAAGTGTGGTAATCAATACAGGTCTCATTCTGGCGGCACAAGCTTCATTAATGGCTTCTCTGAGCGCTTTACCATGGGTTCTTCTGACATTAATGAAATCAATCAATATCAGACAGTCATTAACCGCAACACCCGATAACCCCACCACTGCCAAAAAACTACCCACAGTAAAAGTAGACTGGGTAACAAACATTCCTAACACCACACCAATGAATGCAAAAACAATGGCTGAAATGATGATTAAAGGTTGAATATAATCATTAAATTGCAATGTCAGTACCATATAAATACCAAATACAGCAATAAAAAAAGCAAAAACTAATGAACTGTATGCTCGGTTAGTGGTTTCAAATTCCCCACCAAAAATAACTGAAACACCAGGATGCTGGTCTCGTATGGTTTTATAATATTGTTTAATCAGTTTTTGTACTCGGATGACGGACAATCCAGAGCCTTCCTTGATATCTGACTTAATGGTAATGGTCGGTTTACCGTTATAGCGACTACGCACGCTCGGTTCAACACGATATTTCAATTCAGCAACATCTCGTAAAAAAATGGGAGATACACTGTGTTCAACAATGGGAATATCTAACACATCGGAAGGTTCTTTGATCCCTTTGCCCGTATAATTATTCTTATCATCTAGGCGAGCAATTCTGACTATTAGATCAATTTCTTCGTCTTTAGTGCGAAACTCCCCGACATATTGACCATTCAATAGTCCTGCAATCACCTGAGTCACATCACCTGGTGTCAAGCCATACTCATACGTCACTTCTGCTAATGGTTGATACTTAACCACTTTCTGTAAATGAGCACGATTATCCTCTAAATCAACCAAGTCTTTAAATTCACTCTCTTTTTCAATGTAACCCATTATTTTTTCAGTGACCTGATGAGCATCTTCTAATCGGCTTGCCGACACTTTAATATTAATTGCTTTGCCCGTTGGCGGTCCTGTGTTCTCAGCAAAAACTCGAATAACAGGTTTGATGGTTGGATCATTAAAGTGCTGTACGATGTATTCATTTAATTTTTTCCGAATAAAGACCAGATGTTGCGTGGCATCATTATTCACATTTTCAGGAAACTCCTGCTTGGCTTCTTCTGGCAATGTCACAATGATTTGCCCATAATGATGTCCATTATGCTGCATATAATCTTCATCTTCCATGACCCCCGCAGCCCCCGAAGTGGAGAGTGCCTGTTTGGTTCCGTAAGACATAATGACTTCAGACAACTTTTTAACCACTTCATCTGTTTGTTCAACATTCGCTCCCGTTGGCAAAGTAATGGCAACATGATAACGAAAAACACTACCAGGAAAAAAATCTACTTTTAATAATGGCGCAACACCAGAAACAGACAAACCCAACAATGTTAAGGAAAAAAAGAATAAGGCAAAAACGCTCAATAATGTTTTAATTTGATGAGCCAGTAAAATATCCAGTATTTTAAAATAAGCATTCCATAATTTTGCAAAAACACCTGTTTTCAAATGCTGGTAGGGATCATCATTAATCGTTTGATGTTGACCAATATTTTGCAAAGTTTTCTTTGAAGTCCAGTCTTTCACGTGAATAGGCAATATGAACAAAGCTTCAAACAATGAAGCCAATAATGCATAAGTCACCGCTTTGGGGATTACACTGAAAAAATCCCCCGTTGTTCCCGTCATGATTAACATGGGAATAAAAGCCAAAATAGTGGTCACTGAAGAGGTAATAATTGGTAACATGATTTCTGAAACACCATCAATAATCGCCTCATTGATTTTTTTACCCATTTCGAGATGTCGATGAATATTTTCCAAAGCAATAATGGCATCGTCCACTATGATTCCTGAAACCAGCACAAATGAAAACAAACTAATGGTATTGATTGATTGACCTGTATATTTCACCAAAATCAGGCAAACCAAAAAAGAAAACGGAATTCCCACCGCCGTAATCATGGCATTGCTAAACCCGAGTGTTATCCAAAGCACAATGACAACCAGGCAAATACCCAGAGCCAGATTGCCACCCAGAGTATTAATTGAATCATGGATTTCAATGGTGGAATCATGAGTATAAGCAATACTGATGGCATCCTGCTGATGATCCACAACAAAATCTGCCGATATCTGTTGCACCCGTTCTGCAATGCTGATCGAATTACCCTCAGTTTCTTTTAAAACCCTTAACTGAATGGTATTATTTCCATTCACGGAAGCCATGATTTCTGGCATTCGATGACTGACTTTGGCACTACTCACCACATCACGAATGCGAATAAAATTGCCGTCACCATCACGCCTGACAACCACATCCAATACTGATTCCTGAGATGATAATCGACTACCTGCATCCAGCATATATTCAATATTGCCACTTTGCAGACGACCAGTTGGAATTTTAGTGTTAGCAGACTTCACCGCATTAACTGCCTGCTGAAAAGTAATACCATGCTTCCTTAATTTTTGATGATCCAGCGAGACATGGAATTCATTTTTGTAATGACCAGAAATACCGATATCTTTGACAAAAGCAATGGATTTTAGACGTGTTTTTAATTCATCGGCCAATAATTTCAGGCTACGATTGGGTAAATCTCCCGCAATATTGACAATGATAACAGGCATCCAAACCTGAGTATCAATATAGGTATAAATAGACTCATCAGCATCTTTTGGTAGCTCACTTCTGATATTTTGAATTTTAAATCTGATTTCATCATAAAGTTTTCGATAGTCGGTATCGTCTATAAATTTCACTTGAACAGTAGAATAATTACGACTGGAGGTTGAACGCACATATTCGATATTTTCAATACCATTCAGTGCCTTTTCAATTTTTCTTGAAATCAGGTTTTCTATGTCATCCGCAGAAGCACCATAATAAACGGTTGTAATATAAACCTCTCCCATATCAACGGGAGGCATATTTTCAACAGGATTGGTCATTAAGCTATAAACACCTGTTACCATCAACAAGATAAAAACCACATTAAAAAAGACAACCCGCTTTAATGAAAACTCGATGATCGATTTCATGTCTTACTCACTTTTTGTTGTACGGATTAAAATTTTCATTCCAACTTTCAGTCTTTGACATTCCAAACCAATATTACTGGTTCTTACTGAAAAACTAACCAATTTAAAGGTTATTGGACTATTTCCCTAGTTTTAAGCTATTCTTAAAAAATAAATCTGATTTACTCATATGTAATTTAAAGTAAATGGCTAAATAATGCAGTATAATTTTAAATGGGATCCAAACAAGGCAAAAAGTAATATCCGAAAACATGGAATAAGCTTTGAAGAAGCGAGTAATATTTTTAAAGACCCTTTGATGCTGACCTTATTCGATGAATCACATAGTGAAAGAGACAAAGAACGCTGGATCACTTTAGGGAAAATAAATTTTTCCAAATATGTTGTGGTTTCTCACGCTTATTTAGATGAAGAAAGTAACACCATAACCATTCGAATAATTTCAGCCAGACCCGCTTCTAAAGCAGAAACCAGACAATATGAAGAGTATCAGTGATATGAAACAAGAATATGATTTTTCTAAAGCAGAACGAGGTAAATTTTATCATCCTGATGCCAAAATGAATCTCCCCATCTACCTAGATGACGAAGTTAAAAACTATCTTGAAAAACGAGCAAACGCCAAAGGTGTTGGGCTTGGAGAAATAGTTAATGATCTATTAAAAAAAGATATAGCCTTAATTAAAGGGCTTAAATAAATAGGCTGCCAACTTAGGTAACTCGCAACAAATAAACTACCCATCTTACTTGCTATTTTGTTGTACGGATTAAAATTTTTATTCCAACTTTCAGCCTCTGGTCTTCCGCAACGATAAAATGATCAGTTGTTTCACCTAAAATCAACAAAGGAATTGATTCACCTGTTGATACAATCGTCACCCTTGGGTTTTCATAACGGTTGGATACGGCAGACTTTGTAATTAACAGCCCTTCTGTTTTTATTTGTAACGGCAATTCAAAACGTAATCCACCACGCTGTTCAGACAATGGGTTAATGATATCCAATTTAATATTGAGCTTTCGGGTGTCTTCATTAAACTCTGGGTTAACCCATCTCAAGCGACTATCCACTGATTGATTTTCAAGACGGGCTTTAAAGATAGCTGGTAATTGTTTGATGACAGCCAGCTCACTACTTGACACAGCCAACGGAACAACCAATTTTTGGTAATCTGACAATCTGGCAAGTGGATGACCTGGCTGAATGTATTCACCCACCTCCACTTTCCTTTCCGTCACCACCCAACCATCTGGAGCAAGAATTAAATACCTACTTTTTCGCTCTTGCAATTCAGCTAAAGTCAATTGCAATGACTTTTGTTGTTGTAACGTCTGCCTTAATTCAAATCGGGCATGGTCTAATTGTTGTAACGCCTCATCCAGTTGTTTTTCAGCAGCTTTACCTTCGGTATTGAGTAACTTTATTCTTCGATATTCCTTACCCAAAAAAGTAATTTTTGACTGTATTTGCAATACATTGATATCGAGTTTTTTGATGGAAACTTTAGTCTTTTTAATCTCAAATTTAATAAATGTAGTATCCATTTCAATGAATGGTTTTTTAACAATATGTTCACCCACATCATAATTAATCTGCATAATTTTGGCAGAAATTTCAGCCGACAAAATCATATTTCTATTAGCACGAGTGTAACCATACAGCCGAATTTCTTTATGTGCCTGTTGAATTAAAGAAAAAGATTCTGCCTGAGGTGATAAGGATATGACCGTCAATAAAATTAACAGCATGACATTACCCAAACAGGTCGATTTTTTCTGATGCTCTGAATTCATTGAGTCTCATCCTTAATTGATATTTTTCTTTTTTATATGGTTTAGAGAAATATCCTTTATTTATGATATAAAATCAAATCATTCCAAACATTGCACTTTCAAGCAATCTACTAGAAGGTTGTCCGAGAACTTACATTTTCGTCAAATTTAAGGTATAAAATTGTCGAAAAATCACAGTTTACGTGTGTAAATGAGTATTTTGATACCATTTTGCCTCGGTGTCCCCTTGAGAGGTGAACGCAGAGTTGGTGGAAAGATGAGTTCTCGGACAACCTCCTAGGAGGCTGTCCGAAAACGCATCTTTCCTCCAGAACTGCGTTAAAATTTGGCTCAAAATGCTCATTTACACCAGTAAACTGCGCTTTTTCGCTAAATATTGCCTTGTTTTGGAGAAAATCTGCATTCTCGGACAACCTCCTAGCCATTACAAACAATTAGACTACACTTTAGGTTATTCAGATTTCACCAAAGGAATAACAATGCCCATCATTGAAATAATATTAGCCATCATTTGTTTATTTTTATTGATCTATTTCTCAGGCTATCTGATCCCAGAAAATTATTCGGCCAAATCATCGGTTGTCATTGAATCTGAACTCAAAAAGGCTTGGGATTACATCACTGATTTTAAAAATATTGCAGAATGGTCAGAACCCGTCGAATCTATTGAAGTTCTAAATGACCCTAAAAAAAATGGCGATAACGGCAATCTTACTTGGATGGAACATTACAAAACATTTTCCTTAAAATTGGAGGTTCTGGATCATATTGATTATGACTATGTGAAAATTCATATGATGGAGCCTGATTTTGTAGAAGGTACAATCTGGCTGATGAAGTATCGACAAATAGCTGACAACAAAACCCAAATAACCATTGATGCAACGGGAAAAATCAAAAACCCTTTTTTCAGGCTAACCAGCAAACTACTTGGTAATTACGATAAAACCACCAATATGATGTTAAATGAAATAGCCAAAATATATAAGTAGACAATTCTATGACTGATAAAAACTGGGCACGTAATTACGCCATACTTTGGCAAGGTCAATTTGTCAGCATCTTAGGTACTCATGCGTATATGATTGCCGTCATGTTTTGGATTAAACAGAATACAGGCTCGGCAACACTATTAGGTTTGATTATGATGATTGCCAACTTTCCTGCATTGATTATGGGGGTTTTTGGTGGTGCCATTGCTGATCGTTTTAATCGAAAAAAAATAATCATCGCAATGGATATGGTTAATGGTATTTCGGTACTCTCATTAGCCGCTGTTATGTTTTACATCCCTGATCAACACAGTTTTATTTTGGTTTACATCACCCTTATTACCATGATTCTCGCCATATCAGGCAGTATTTTTAAACCCGCTATTTTAGCCGCCATTCCCGACATGGTACCCAAAGATAAATTAGACACAGCCAATGCAGCCAGTCAAGCAGGTCAACAATTTGCTCAAATGATTGGCAGTGGTGCTGGTGGTATATTATTCAGAATACTGGGCGCTCCTGTCTTGTTATTAATCGATGGTTGTACTTATTTATTTTCTGCCTTCAGTGAATCATTTGTTGAGATGCCCCAGGAAAAAAAAGCAGAGACTGAAATAAAAAAAACATTTTCTCAATTATTTAAAACATTTTTAAGCGACACCAAAGAAGGCTTTCACTATTTAGTCAATAAACATGGCATGAAAGAATTTTTTATTCTGGGAGGAACCATCAACTTTTTGGTGATTCCTTGTACCATTTTGTTGCCATTTTATATTGAAGATTATTTGAATTTAAAAACAGACTGGTATGGATTCATCATCACCGCATTTACCATTGGAACCATGTTAGGCTTTATCTTTGCAGGCGTAATCGTACTACAAAAAAGAAAGAAAAAAATTGCCATATTTATCTCATTATTAGGTACTGCATTATTTATCTGCTCCATGGGTTTAACCAAAAATGCATATGTTGTTTTATTCATTATGGTTGGCATCGGCGCTTTAAATGGTTATTTAGGTGTATTGATATTAGGCATCATCCAGACCAATACCGAATCATCTATGCGTGGTCGAATATTTGGTTTATTAGGCACATTAACAGGCGGACTGACACCTTTAGGAATGGGACTCTCTGGAATAATATTTGATTTATTGGACCATTCAATTCCGACCATTTACATTGGCACAGGAATGATTTTATTGGTGATATCGATGATTATTTATTTCAACAAAGACTTTCATAAAATACTAGATAATTGATCATCAAAGTCATTGAATCAGATGTAAATAATAGTATAAATAATTTTATTTACTGAAAAAAAGTATAATGTGACAAACATCACAGACCCTTTTACAAAAACACTCTAAACTTCATTTCAAGTTAAAGCTTTTCACAATTTTTTTTAATTTTTAATTTTTTTATTTAGGAGATATATAATGTCATTCGATGATTCAACTTCAAGTGTAGGCGTAAACCAATCTGGAAAATCTGGCGGAGACGCTGCTGGTTATGCGGGAGCTGGTGCTGGAGCAATGGGCGGTAGCGCTGGTGGATATGGTGTAGGTCAAGATGTTGGTGCTGGCGCTGGGTTAGGTGTTGGTGGTGATGCTGGCGCTGCTGCTGGTGCAACAGGTGCTTCTGCTGGTGATGCAACTGATAACACCTCTATCGGTTCTATCAACGTTAGTGCATAAAATTCACTTCGAATTTTAAGTTCAAATGTATTAAAAGCTGGTAATCGTAAGATTATCGGCTTTTTTTATGTCTTTTCTGAAACCCCATTTAAACACGGTACATTAGGGGAAGCGAAATAAATAAATGACCAAATTGCGCAGGATTTTTTGTTCGCCTTTGAGGCGCAAAAATAGGCGTATAGTCGAACTATACAACTATTTTTGCAACAAAAAAGGTGGACAAAAAAATTGCTATGCCCTTTGGGTACAAGCA
>Ga0233443_1000948_pt1 | contig 27909 bp, 26 predicted proteins | sample SI_123_September_2_FD_182784 | JGI IMG/M metagenome (GOLD analysis project Ga0233443, IMG submission 182784) | Seawater microbial communities from Saanich Inlet, British Columbia, Canada - SI_123_September2016_200_MG | ecosystem: Environmental > Aquatic > Marine > Inlet | place: Canada: British...
GCTTGGCACTCTTTTTTTTGGATGAGCTTTCATCCGAAGGATTCTTGGGAAATATTTTGGCTATTTTGTCGGGGATGTGTTTTGCGGGTTTAACGCTATTACTAAGAAAACAAAAAAACGACTCTCCTTCAGACTCTATTTTATTGGGCAATATTTTTACTTTCCTTATTGGGTTACCGATTATAATTACAGATACTAAATTTGATTTTGAGCCTCTTCTGTTCGTACTTATTCTTGGCATTTTTCAATTAGGGATACCTTACATTTTTTACACGACAGCGATTAAGCATGTTACTGCCTTGGATGCAATTATTTTCCCGGTTATAGAACCGATATTAAATCCAATATTAGTTTTTTTAATTTTAGGCGAGACATTAGGTCCTTGGTCTTTTTTTGGTGGAACACTAGTACTTGGCAGTGTAGTTTTGAGGGCGATACTGAAAAAATAAAAAAGGCTCCAGTTGGAGCCTTTTTGGATAAGTAAGTAAGTAAAAATTTATTACACTAATAAATTAAAACAATATTAAAGTTCTTTTAACTTACTTTTTACTTCTTCGTAGTTAGGTTCTTCTCCTGGGCTAGGTGCAATCCATTTATACATTATTGTCCTATCCTTGACAATAAAGACTGCTCTATTAGCACAAGTATAGCCTTCAATACCGCCAAGGCCTTCAAAAACTACATCATAAGACTTAATAACAGATCTATCAAAGTCTGATAACAAATCAAATTCAAGGTTGTACTTGTTTGCAAAGCTACCATTTGCCCATGGCGAATCAACACTAATACCCAGGACGGTTGCATCTAGGTCATTAAAAGACTTTAGGTCCTCCTGAAATGTACACATCTCAGTATCACATACTCCTGTAAAAGCTCCAGGATAAAATGCTAAAACCACAGCACCATTATAGTCAGCTAAAGATACATCTTCTTTACTTGTATTCTTAAGTGTGAAATCAGGTGCTTTCTCATTTACTTCTATCATATTTTTTTCCTTTATGTGTTAAAAATGTTATTTGATATTACCCCTATTGATAAAAAATATTTATAAAAAATGAAATAAATTTAGTAAGTAGTAATGATTCCTATTTATATTTTATTATGAGATTTAGCTACCAAAGAGAAGTTATTAAAAATATTGTTTGCTCAACTAAGTCACATCCAAATGCTGACTGGGTATTTAACGAGGCTAAAAAGAAAATTAAGAATATTAGTTTGGGAACAGTTTATAGAAATTTAAAAATCTTAGAAAGCAATGGTACTATTAAATCCTTTCATGATAGTAGTCAAGTTAGATATGATGGTAATGTTGAAGATCATCATCACCTCAAATGTATTGAGTGCGGTATATTAATAGATACTGATATCAAATCAGATTATGACAGAGAAAAAATAATCAAGAACTATGAATTTGAACCTAATGACATAGAATTTTTTATAATTGGAAAATGTAAAAAACACAAAACACAAACAACTAAAAAAAACAAGGAGTTATAAATGGCTTTAGTAGATAAAAAAATCAAGCCCTTTGAATTAAACGCATTCAAACCAGGAGAAGATGATTTCGTAACAGTTTCAAGCGATGATATTTCAGGAAGCTGGGCAGTATTTTTCTTTTACCCTGCAGATTTCACTTTTGTATGCCCAACCGAATTAGGAGACTTAGCAGATCATCATGATGAGTTTCAAAAACTTGGTGTAAACATATACTCTGTATCAACTGATACACATTGGACTCATAAAGCGTGGCATAAGTCATCTGATGTTGTCTCTAAAGTTCAGTATACAATGATTAGTGATGATCAATTCAAACTTTCAAAGCAATTTAAGGTTTTACGTAAAGGCGAAGGCCGTTCGGACAGAGGAACTTTCATTGTTGATCCGAATGGTGTAATTCAAGCATATGAAATTACTGCAGAAGGTATTGGAAGAGATGCGAAGGATCTTTTGCGTAAAGTAAAAGCGGCACAATATGTTCACAATAATCCTGATGAAGTTTGTCCTGCAAAGTGGCAAGAAGGAGAGGCTACGCTTACACCTTCTTTAGACCTGTCAGGAAAAATATAAACAGGCTTTACGATGAAGTTAGGTAGTGATTTACTAAAGTCGTTAACTGCTTATACAGCTAATCTGAAGGGCGATATTAAAATCGTCCTTCAGAAAGGTGATCATGAAAAAAGAGATGAATTACGAACATTTTTAAGTGATGTTTGTAGTGTCTCAAAAAAATTATATCTTGAAGATTTAGATTTAGGATCAAGGCATAGAAGTCCACTTTCTTTTACTTTATTTTTAAATGAAGTTGATACTGGTATTACTTTCACAGGTATACCTGGAGGCCAAGAGTTTAATTCATTTGTGCTGGCTATTCTGCAAATAGGCGGGTCTGATTTAAAATTAGATGATAATGTTAAGTCGATGATAAAAAGTGTCACTCAAAAATTAATTTTTGAAGTTTTTATTAGCTTAGATTGTCATATCTGTCCTGAGGTTGTTCAATCATTAAACAAGTTTGCAACTTTAAGCGAAAATATTAATTGTGAAATGATTGATGGAGGGCTCTTCCCTGACATCGTTGCAGAAAAAGATATTCAGGGTGTACCAACTATTTTTCTAAACGGTGAATTTTTTTCTTCTGGGAAAGCAGAAATATCAAAAATTATATCAAAACTGGAAAAATACTTTGATGACTCAGATCGAGAAAAACAAAAAGAATTAGAGTTGCAGGACTCTGTTGTTATCGGTGGTGGACCTGCCGGAATTAGTGCCTCAATCTATTTAGCAAGGAAAGGTTTAAAAGTAGCTCTAGTAACAGAAAATATTGGAGGCCAAGTGAAAGAAACATTGGGAATTGAAAATATGATTTCGGTTTCTGAGACCTCTGGAAAAAAATTAACTGGTGACATGCACAGTCACTTAAATGATTATAATATTCAAGTCAAAGAGCATTTCAAAGTTAATGAAATTCAGAAGGGTACTTTCAAAACAGTCGTATTATCATCAGGTGAAAAAATTAAAACAAAAACCATAGTTGTTGCGACAGGAGCTAGGTGGCGTGAATTGGGTGTACCTGGTGAGAAAGAAAATTTAGGAAATGGTGTAGCTTATTGCCCGCATTGTGATGGTCCATTTTTTAAAGGAAAAGATGTTGCGGTTGTTGGAGGTGGAAACTCTGGAATTGAGGCAGCACTTGATTTATCGGGTATAGTGAATAAAGTATCCGTTTTGGAATTTATGCCAAATCTAAAAGCGGATAATATTCTTGTTGAAAAAGCTGTTTCTAAGCATAACATAAGTATCTTTAAAAACGCTCAAGTTAAGCTTATTACCTCTGAAAATGGTAAAGTCAATGGACTAAATTATGTTGAAAGAAATACTTCTAAGGAAAAAACAATCAAACTTGATGGAATTTTTGTACAAATTGGTTTGATACCTAATTCTCAGTTTTTAAATGGAGTGGTAGATCTAAATAAGCATGGGGAAATTATCGTAAACGAAAATGGTGAAACTTCTGAAAAAGGTATTTTTGCTTGCGGTGATGTGACAACAGTTCCATATAAACAAATTATTATTTCTATGGGCGAAGGAGCAAAAACAGCATTAAGTGTTGCTGACCACCTTATGATGGCTGAAGATTACAATACAGATTTTGATATAGTAAAATCTGCATAATTAATCTTAAAGCACTTTATTTTTTAAAAAAATATTTTCAGAGCAATTAGATTCATTTATACTAATGCACTAGATTTTAGTGCTTTTTATTAAATAGGTGGTGTAATGAAAGTATATATTAGTGCTGATATGGAAGGTGTTACTGGTGTTTCACATTGGGATGAAGTGGATCACGCTAAACCTCAATATTCTTATTTTCAGAAACAGATGTCTAAAGAAGTTGCGGCAGCTTGCGAAGGTGCAAATGCTGCAGGCGCTAAACATATTTATGTTAAAGATGCGCATTATTCTGCCAGAAATATTATTCCTTCTTATTTACCAGAAAATGTAAAAATAATTAGAGGTTGGAGCGGCCACCCCTACTCAATGGTCCAAGGACTTAATAATGATTTTGATGCTTTAATGATGGTTGGTTATCATTCTAGGGCTGGTAGTTCTGGTAACCCATTAGCTCACACCATGTCTAGTGCTAAAATTGATGAAATAATACTAAACGATAAACCCGCATCAGAATTATTATTGCATGGAACCATTGCCTCAAAATATCAGGTGCCCTTAGTGTTCGTCTCTGGAGACTTTGGTATTTGCAAAGAGGCCAGATTAATAAATCCTTTAACGATTACACATAGTGCAATGCAAGGTATCGGAAATTCCACAATTAGTATTCAGCCGGAGCTTTCAAGGTTAAAAATAAAAAAGAAAGCAGAAAAATCATTGAGCCTTGATTTAAAATTATGTACTTGGGCTCACCCAAAGAAATTCAAATTAGAATTAAAATATATGAAACATGTAGATGCTTATAAAGCTGCCCAATATCCTGGAGCAATGATGCTAAGTCCAAAGCGCATTGTTTTTGAGAATCAAGATTATGATAATATTATGCGATTTGTTTTGTTCTGTGTTTAAATGAGTAAGTGGATTATAGAAAAATCTGCAGTGATGGAATGCTCTGTTTATGATGAAGATTTAAACTTTCCTTTGAGGAATGTATATTGTGTGGGAAGAAATTATCGAGATCATGCTATTGAAATGGGAAGTAATCCTGACAGGGATCCTCCATTTTTCTTTCAAAAAACTTCCGATATAATTTTAAAAGATGGGGGGACATTAAAATATCCCATTGATACTAGTAGCCTTCATTACGAAGTTGAATTAGTAGTGTTTATTTCAAAAAATGCTTTTCAAATAAAAGCTTCAGAGGCAAAAAAAATAATTTTTGGTTATAGTGTGGGAGTTGATATTACTAAAAGAGATATACAAAAAGTTGCAAAGGACTCTGGTAAACCTTGGTTTTCAGGAAAAGTTTTTAATGGTTCGGCCGTCCTCTCAAATATAATTCCAATTTCTAAATCCTTAGAGCCTGATAAAATTAGAATTAGCCTAAGAGTGAATGGAGAAAAGAAGCAAGAATCTGGATGTAATAAAATGATTTGGAATATTTATGAATTAATATCTATCCTCTCAGAATCTATTCCTCTAAAAGCTGGAGATGTAATATTTTCAGGTACTCCTGCTGGCGTGGGTAAATTAAAAAAAGATGACTCGGTTTTAGCTACATTACATCAACCGAACGCTTCTTCATTAAACTTTAAAATTGGTTAGGTTATGCGATTTATTATCTTTTTTTTAATTTTATTCTCATGTAAATCTGGTAATCAATATCAATGGATATCTACATTGGCGAAACCGTGGCAGATAAATCAAAAACAATATGACCAAATTCTACCAAAATTTTTTGACAAGTTTCCAGATTTTGATGAGCGTTTAAAAGCAATAAATTTTTGGAGGTTGGGTACGCCTTATGGTATCTTTAAATCAGGTGAAGAAAAGGAACCAGATATAGATCCCATATTAAGAATAGATACTACTGATTGCACAATACACGTGCTTACTTCGATAGCAATGAGTACAAGTAAAACATGGGTAGGAACAAAGAAAAAGATGGTCGACATTCATTATAAAATAAATGCAAATGGTATTAAATCACCTGATTATTCCATGCGTTGGCACTACACTTCAGATCGAATTACAAATAATCCTTACACGGTAAATATCACCAAAAATATAATCCCTTTAAAAGATCTTCAGGAGGTAGAGTTGACCTTAAATAAAAAAGATAATGGATCCGAATTTTTGGATTTAAATTGGACTTTAAAAAACAAATTCGCCTTTATCCCAACGGAACTTATTGACCAGGCCGTAATGTCAAAATTACCAGATGTTTGCGGTGTCGCATTTATAAAAAAATCTTATATGAAGAATGGAATACTGATTGCACATGAAGGGTTTGTCATTAACAATGAATATTTAATTCATGCTTCTTCAAATAAAAAAAAGACAGTAAAAGAAGACCTGCTTGAATATCTAAACCCGAAAGAAGGGTCTAAGTTTGATGGTGTAATGTTTTATAAAATTACTGCCAGATAAAATACAGTGTATTTAAAAGCTAAATTTAAAATTGCCTTTCTACTGGCTTTTTTTATAGTAATAACTATTTTTTCTTGCGGTTTTGAACCAGCCTCTACAAAAATAAAACCAAAATTTTTAGAAATTGGAGATACGATCGCATTTTGTGCGCCATCAGGATTTTTAGACTCCACTAGAATGTCATTAGCAAAAAAAAGATTAGAAGAAAGAGGGTTTCACACAATCCAATCTGATTCTCTTTTCCGAAATTGGGGTTACCTTGCCGGAAAAGATGAAGCAAGAGCTAACGAGTTGATGAATTATTTTCAAGAAAAAAGTGTAAAAGCAATATTTCCTGGAACTGGAGGATACGGAGCTACACGAATTTTGCCATTGCTTGATTTCAAAATTATAAGTGATAATCCAAAAATATTTATTGGCTTCAGTGATATAACAGCGCTTCATATTGCATTAAATAATTTGTCAAACTTGATTACATTTCACACGCCAAATCCAATGTATGGCTTAGGTAGTAAAAATGGCCTTGAGCCAATTTCTGAATTTTATTTTTGGTCTCTTTTGATGGGGCAAAGTAACGCATATGAAATACCCTTTAATATATATGGCGACTCCTTACGTGTTAAAGTTCTAGTACCGGGCGCGGCATCTGGGGTTTTAGTGGGGGGCAACTTATCGTTGATCTGTTCGGTCATGGGTTCAAAGTATGAAGTCAGGACTGCTAATTCGATATTATTTATTGAAGACGTAGGAGAATCTCCCTATAGAGTTGATAGATACCTTCAAGAGTTAAAATTAGCTGGGAAGTTTGACCATATTAATGGACTAATAATTGGCAGGTTTTCCCGTAGAAAAACTGAAGAGCCAGACAAACCAACAGATTTTAAAATGGAAGAAGTTTTCAGACAGTATTTCGCAAAATTAAAAGTTCCTGTAATATATGATTTTCCATCAGGTCATGGATCAAAAAATATATCTATTCCTTTTGGGGCTAAAGTGGATATAAATACCGAGAATCAGTTATTCAAATTATTAGAACAGCCTGTTTCAATTGATAATTAAGTTTTTTCCCCTTTTTTAAAAACATTCTAGTTACTGATTTCTTGATTGCGATTTCCCATAAATCAGGCACTATGTCCATCTTGATAAAAAATATGAACACTCTACATTTGAATTAACGATTTAGTTAAAGCTTTTTGTTAAAATTATTAACCAATGTTAATAAAAAGCCTAATCAATGAGTATAGTTTTAACTAATCGCGTTTTATTCTGGTAATGCTCACAAAATCAACAAACCAGGGATTAAATCAAATGACAAAATTGGTAAAAATTTATGCTTTGATTACCAGATGTCTACTGTTTGAAGTAACGTAAGCCTTCAGAAAGTTCTTAACTTAAGTAAAGAAATATAAAAAGATTTGGTTTATGGGGTTTTTTTGATTTAGAATTGAGCGTTATGAACGTTTAATATAGAACAAAAAGGAAAAATTAATGAAAAATACATTATTATACATTTTTATTTTTATTTCATATGCGCTTTCAAGTAGCGTAGATGTAAGAATTATAAATACAATTCAAGAATCTGGATACAATGTTTTGATTGATGGGGAGTTAGTATTAGAAGAACTCAAATCATCTGAATTAAAACCAAAACCAATTTCTGTCCCAAATGAATCAATTATATCGATACTGAACGATACTGAGCTGGTGTATGAAGGTAAGCTGTCATTTAAAGGTAAAGCGGTTTACGATATATATATTGGTAAGTCAGTTGATGCTAGTCATGGTTATGAAATATCATTATCATCTGTAAATGTATTACCAAATGTTAATTTAACAGCTGAAAAGCCTAAATTAGTTTCTGGTGATCTAGAATTCAATGTAATTGAAACCTCTACGATTCTTTCAGGGTTAAGAAAGCATGAGAACTTGGATGAAGATAGAATTCAAAACGAAATTGGTCAAATTGTTTCCAATGATTATGGTATTTATAATAGCACTCAGGTGAGAATCATAAATACAATTCCAGAATTTAGATATAATGTTATGATTGATGGAGAAATAGTATTAGAAGAACTCAAGTCATCCGAATCAAAATCAAAACCAATTGCTGTCCCTAATGAATCAATTATATCAATATTCAACAATACTGAACTGGTGTATGAAGGTAAATTATCATTTAAAGGTAAAGCGGTCTACGACATATATATTGGTAAATCAGATGACGTTAATCACAGTTATCAGATTTCATTAACAGCGATTAATGTATTACCAAATGTGAATTTATCAGATGATAAGCCTAAATCAGTTTCTTCTGCATTAGATTTCAATGTAATTGAAGCTTCTTCAGTTATTTCAAGATCAGGAAAGTATGTACCTAACGATGAGACGAGAGGTATGCTCGAGGTAAATCAAGTAGCAAATGTACAGATTATACACAATTCACCTTATCCAGTTGTTGACATCTACGTTGATGAAAGCGAAGCACTTGGTGATATTCCCTACAGAGCTACTACTGCACTTATTGAACTCCCAATAAGCACAGTGGTTGGTATTGCGCCAGCAAATGATACAATAATCGCAAGTTTTCCATTCACATTAGAAACAGATGCAAATTATGTGGTGACCGCATCAGGAATTATCGGTAATTCTCAGACTCCCTTTAATTTATTTGCATCATCCCTAGAAGTCGCAGCTATTGATTCTAATCATTTTGCTTTAAAAGTCTTTCACGGCGCTACTGATGCCCCAGCTGTAGATATTTATGCTAATGGCAGTATGTTAGTAGAAAACCTTAGTTACAGTGAATATGCTGGCTATGTTCAGGTACCAGTGGGTGATTACACAATTGATGTAACAGCTAGTGGTTCGAGTGTTTCAGTTGCCTCATTTGCTGCTCCATTAACTAATCTAGGCGGTGGAACTGGTATTGTTTTTGCATCAGGATTTTTGTCCCCAGCTGCAAACGATTCTACATTTTCACTTATTTTGACCACCCCAAGTGGTTACTCCGTTGAATTACCAAGTACTCCAACAGCTTTATTAACTGTCGCAGAGAGTAGTAAAATTCAACCAAAGGTATTTGCTCTCAATCAAAATTATCCAAACCCATTTAACCCTACCACATCAATATCATTCGACGTGTTTGAGCTATCGAACATTTCATTAAATATCTATGATTTGAATGGTCGATTAGTAAAAAATCTAATGTCTGGTAATCTAAGCCAAGGAACATATAGTATCGACTGGAACGGTAAAAATGTAAACGGAGCTTCTGTCGCTGGTGGAGTTTATTTGTATTCAATTACTTCAAATAATAGTACAGTAGTCAAAAAAATGTCACTAATTAAATAAATTTTTTACATTTTTAAAGTAGTGCTGAGTAAATCAATATTTGCTCAGCACTACTCCCCAAAATCACCAACAATTTTTTCAATAATAATATATAAATATCATGATTGGTATGAGGTCTTTTTATAATACTTTCAGTAGTAGAAAAAATACTAATTATGAGCAAAGATCGCCAATGACATATTTTTTACTTGGAGTAATATCTCCAATCATTCTTAACCTTATTCATCTTCTGGTTGGAATTTATATAACTAAATCTAGAGGAAATATGTATGGTGTGGGGTTCTCGGCTATTGGTTTTATATCAAAAACATTAGGCATGGTTTTTCTAACATGGTACGGTGTCTCTTTTGTTAAATTAGATTTTAGAATTTTTGTCCCCTTGCTAGCATTTTTTTGGTTTATAACTCACATTCTTGAAGCTTTTATAATAAATGATTATATGAATAAGAACATTAGCAAAAAGTAGGCTGATAGTTATTATTTATTACAAAATGGTACTACTCAGAGCAGATTATGAATCTTAATGAAAAATATTATGAAAGTATTATTGACCATCATGGTTCTAAAATTTTATTAGAAAGTTTTGTCAACGAAAAGCTTCCTAATTACAAGAGCAAAAGAAATTATGACTTTGGAACCTACGAAGAAAATTGTGTTAGCTGCCTTTCTCCTGCAATAGGTAGAAGAATATTGAGTGAAAAAGATATCGTTAAGAGAATATCAAATCAGTTTTCTTATGGACAAGTCGAAAAATTCATTGATGAAATATGCTGGCGTACTTATTGGAAAGGTTGGCTAGAACATAGGCCGCAAGTATGGTATGATTATTTAGAAGACCTAAAACAACTATATCCATTTAAATCGGACAACCTAGATTACAAAAATGCCATTATTGGAAATACGGGACTTGAATGTTTTGATACATGGGTAAATCAACTACTAAAATTTGGATATTTGCATAATCATACAAGAATGTGGTTTGCAAGTTTATGGATTTTTCATTTAAAACTTCCATGGCAACTCGGGGCAGAGTTCTTTTATCAAAATTTAATAGATGCAGATTCTGCTTCCAATACACTTTCGTGGAGATGGGTGGCAGGTTTACAAACAAAAGGCAAAAAATATATAGCCACTGTAGATAATATAAATCGCTTTACAAATAACCGCTTTTCATTTCCTAATAAACTAATATTATCCGATGAAGAAGTCACTAGCTATAAATTCTATGAACCCGCATATGTTGCGACAAATAGCAACACAAGTAAATCAAAAAATAAGGGGTATTTGATTACTGAAGAGGATCTTTCATTTGTGAATATAGAAAAAAATTGTCCTATCATCATTCAGTCTCAATCGTACAATAAATTTGGACAGAGCGAACATGTGGAGTCTTTTTCTAATAAAACTCTTAAAAATGCTATACAATATTGTAAAAATGAGATTAGTCATAATGTGTCTACGTTTACATGGGAAAATGCGGAATTAATAGAAAAATGGGTAAAAACACACAACCTTGATGAGCTTGAAATCATCGCGCCTACAATTGGAAAATATGAAAAAATTATTCCAAAATTAGCAGATCGATTTAATTTGAATATATCTTATTATTATCATGATTGGGATACTTCTTTCTGGAAATATTCCGATAAAGGTTTTTTTAAAATGAAGAAACAAATAAAAAAAATAATTTCTCAGTTTTGGGAAACGCCTCTTTTTCAAAACTTTTAGTATGAAATTTCTTTTTATTCCCGTCGCCTCTGGCGTAATTGTAAAAAATAATAAAATACTTATTGGCTTAAGGGCAGAAGGTGATTCTGGAGCGGGTATGTGGGAATTTCCAGGAGGGAAAATAGAATTAAATGAATCTAGCGAGAGTGCTATAAAAAGAGAGTTGAGAGAAGAACTTGATATCGAGGCTACCGTTAATCAAAAAATAATGAAATACTCACACAGATTTAAAAATACAATCTACGAAATTTCATTTTTTGAAATAAATAAATTTACGGGTTCAATAAAAAAAAATGTTCATGATGATCTTCAATGGATAGAGCTAGCGTCATTGAAAAAATATCGATTTATATCTGGTGATTTACTACTTATTGATAGAATATTAGCAAACCCAGCATTATTAAATGGTTTAATAGTCAACTAGGAAATCAGAATGAGGTATAGGCAAGTAGTACTAATAAGACATGTATCATTAAAAAAAGCAAATGAAACATTTAAGGATATTAAATTTCTAAAATATCTTATCGCTTTACAGCCTGTAAAAGTAATGAGGTGGGATGGAACCTATGATGGTGCTATTGCTCATATGAAATTTTGGTTTTTTGGATGGAAAGATTTCATAGTCTCTCATGGAGATAATAAACATGATGAAACTTCATTTTCCTTTAAAGATACTGGCACCAATTTGCCTTTTGGCCTAACACTTTGGGAGCATGTTCACAAAATTGTTGGAACAGACGGTAATATTAAAATAATAGATGAAATATACTTTCTTGGAAAAAACAGGGTGGTAATGTTTTTTGTTACGCCAATATTAATTTTGCCAATTTTTCTTCGCAAAGTTTTATACAAAACGTACAATTGGAATTAAATCTGAACTTTTTTATTTCTAAAGTATTTATGAAAAATCTATCTAAAGTTTGTAAAGTTTGTAAAAGGCCGTTCAATTGGAGAAAAAAATGGAAATTGAATTGGGAAGATGTAAAATATTGTTCAAAAAGGTGCTATGGTTCAAGAAGTAGAACAAGCGTTTTAAGCGATTTTCAGTTATAATATTTGATATCTTGCGGTATTTAAAACTATATTTATTGTATGAATCGTAGAAGCTTTATCAAGAAGTCCAGTTTTGCAGCGTGTGCTTGTGTTGGTGTATCAGCACTAGGCCTTCTGCAAAGTTGTGAAGATAGTACAGCTTATGATCAGAATACTGATAATGATGGTGATAATGATATCCAATTATCAGTGGATATCTCACAAGAACCACATCGAAACCTAGAAGTTGTTGGTGGAACATCTGTTTTGGGTCCTAATGAAATAGATTCTAAAGGTTTGTTATTGGTTCGTACATCAGAAGATGATTTTAAAGTATTATCAAGAAGATGCACGCATTCATCCTATTCTGTTAATGACTTTAACAGTCAAGGCTTGGCAATGTGTAGTTCTGGACATGGAGGCGGTTTTAATGCCAATGGAAATGTAGTTTCTGGGCCACCATCAGCATCACTTTCATCTTACAGCTCATCATTTTCAAATAATATACTCATAATCTCAAAATAGAGGAATTTTATCATGCTTAACCGTATCAATTATTTTATTCTTTCTGTGATTTTTTTCGAATTGGTTTCATTTTCTGCAGGTTTTGGCACTCATTTTGAACATTACAAATATGCTGTTATGTTAAGTATCATAGTTCTAAACTGCATAGTATCCAGTAGAAGCAGAAATTTAGACATGGTTAAACAATCTGTAAATTCAAACAAAAGGAGTTAACGTATGAAAACTAAATTTATTTTTTCAATCGCGTTATTTAGTATTTTTGCATTTAATCAACTAAGCGCTGGCTGTGGTTCATGTGCCGCTGACAAGAAGAAGACATCCAAAGCGTTTATAGAGATGATTCCATCGAATGGTAAAATTAATGGCAAAGCATTTGCCTCATGTGGTATGTGTAATTTTGAATCCGGAGATAGATCTTGTGGAGTATCGCTTAAAATAGGCAAAGATGTTGTCAAAGTAGTAAATGTTGATATTGACGCTCAGGTTGATTCGCATGCTAAGGATGGTTTTTGTAATGTTGTTAGAATTGTAGATGTTAAAGGTAAGGTAAAAAACAAGAAACTTTACGCAGACTCTTTTTCAGTTCAATAAATTTACTTTTTTATTTTTTTAACATAATAAATCGTACCAGTTGCGGTCAGGCCTATGCCCAGTAATGATGGTATTGGTGCAGTGATTAAAGTTAATATTAAAAAAGAGCTATAAAGCACCAGTACTATAATCATGCTTGCGGGATAAAGAAATGCTTTATAAGGCCTTGCTCTATCTGGAAACTTTTTTCTTAAAACATATATCGATCCAAAAGTAAATATATTAAATATTGTACTTGTAGCGGAGAAAAAATCTATAACTGTCTCATACATATTATTTCCAGTACTTCCAGATTGAAAATAATTTGATAATATTGCACCTGTAAGTAAAACTGTTGCCCAGACTCCCTGGCCAATTAAAGCATTATTTGGAGTAGCATAGACAGGGTGAAGTTTTTTAAAACTATCAAAAAATAGTCCATCTCTAGCCATGGCGTGCCATGATCTACCTTTGCATAAAATTTGGGTACTAATATTACCGAATGCGTTAATTGCAACTGCTATAGAAATAAGTATTCCTCCAGTAGCGCCTAGAACAACTTCGACTGCTTTTGTTGCAACCCATTTATTCTGTTTTATTGTTTCAACATCTAACTGGTATATATATCCAACATTTGCTCCTATGTATAAAATCATAATTCCACTTATACCAAGGAACAATGAAAGGGGCAGAGTTCTCCCTGGGTTTTTTACCTCTTCTGCCATGTAGGTTGCACCTTCCCAACCACTAAAAGCGAAAAAAGAATATCGAAGCGCTGCACCAATGGCTAATATTGTCGACCAACCAAAGTCTTCAGGCCAGAATGAATCTGTGAAGTGAGAAGCATTTCCTGTACTAAATCCAGTTAATGTAATTCCAATTATTGCGCCAACGGCAGCAACCTTAGTTACTCCAAAGACTATTTGAAATTTGCCACTTAATTTTACACCAAATAGATTGATTGTCGTTAATAACCATATTGTAAAGAGGGATAATAAAAATGTCGGAAATATTCCAAAAGCGGTACCTGTTAAAATTTGATAAATAGCATTAATAAATTCTGTAAAAACAAGGGCGACAGCAACAATGGATGCTGTCTCTGAAACAAAAAACATTGCCCATCCTCTTAAGAATGCTAGATAAGGTCCATAAGCTTCCTTCAAAAAAACATACGGTCCTCCAGATTTTGGAATCATCGCAGTCAGTTCTGCATAAACCACGGCACCAAAAATAGTAATTACGCCACCGAGGACCCATACGAGACCAAACAAAGAAGTACAACCGACAAGAGCCATGATAGGGGCCGGCGTTCTAAAAATACCTGAACCAATAATTCGACTAATGACAATCGAAGTAGACTCTTTAATTCCTAGGTTTTTTTTATATTCAGTCAAGCGATAAAGATAAGTTTACAAATATAAACAGCGGCTATAACTCCTACCGTATCTGCAATTAATCCGGCAATTAAAGCATGTCTTGATTTTCTGATTCCTACAGATCCAAAATAGACAGCCAACACATAGAATGTTGTTTCAGTAGACCCAAACATTGTAGCACCAATCTTTGTATATATTGAATCTGTTCCATATTCATTTACTAAATCTGTAAAAAGTCCTAAAGACCCGCTTCCAGAAAGTGGTCTCATCATTGCTAGTGGAACATTTTCCGCCGGGAAGCCTATAATATTTAACACCGGTGAAATAAGGGATATAAATAATTCCATTGCTCCTGAAGCCCTAAACATACCAACCGCAACAAGAATTGCTACAAGATAGGGAATAATTCTAAGGGCGATATCGAAACCATCTTTTGCTCCTTCAACGAACGATTCATAAACCTTAACTTTTTTGATAATTAATCCGTAGAAAGGAATTCCCACAAGCAAAAAAGGTATGATATACTTAGACAGTTGGTTTGTAATGAAGATAAGGCTTTCAGTCATTATTTATCCTCCTGTCTTATCTTAAATCTGTCCATCTTGGATAAAAACTTTACAGAAAAAATAGCAGCAATCGTTGACATGCTAGTTGCAAAAATAGTTGTAATAAAAATTTCACTTGAAGACGCGCCCATCAGACCAACTACCGTTGCCGGTAATATTATTTGAACGCTTGAAGTATTAATGGCTAAAAATGTGCACATAGCATCAGTTGCAGTATCTTTTTGTTCGTTCAGCTCTTGGAGTTCTTTCATCGCTTTTAAGCCAAGCGGTGTGGCGGCATTGCCCAGTCCTAGCATATTAGCTGCCATATTTAAAACGATTGATCCCATTGCTGGGTGGTCTACAGGGACATCTGGAAATAGTCTGATTGTTATTGGTTTAATAATTTTCGCAATGATTTTTATAAGTCCTGATTCTTCAGCTATTTTCATTATGCCTAACCATAAAGCCATGATCCCGATTAATCCAATAGCAATTTCTACTGCGGTTTTTGACATAGAAATAGCAGCCTCTGTTACTAAATCTATTCTTCCAGTTATTGTCCCCACGACAACGGAAATAAAAATAAGACCGAACCAGATGTAATTAAGCATAAAAGCTATATCTCGACTGCGTTATCAATTATAGTAACCATTGCTTCTTTGTTTGTAGTATCTATTTCAGTAGTCACTGATATTGGAAGAGTCGATTGAAATTTACCATGACCACAAGGGAAGTTAGATATAATTGGAATATTCAAATCGCCACAAATATCTAAAATTATTTCGTCTGTATTTCTCCCAAATTTTATTTCTTGATCTTTCATATCTTTTAATTCGCCAAAAATTAAGCCTTTAATATTGTCAAACATTCTGGCATTACGCATTTGTACAAGCATTCTTTCAAAAGAATATAAATACTCATCAATATCCTCAAGAAATAATATAGATCCATTTGTATTTAATTCTTCAGCTGAACCTAATCTGTTCGTTAGCAGGCACATATTGCCGCCCCATAAAGGTCCTATTGCTTTTCCTTCTTTTAATATTTTTGGCTCAAGATCATTTGGACTAAATAGTTTAATAAATTTTTCACCAAATAATACCCGCTGCATCAAACCATAATTATACTCAATCCATGACTCTTTATAGGTTGTTAACATTGGACCGTGAAATGTTACTAAATTCGTTTTTTGAGTTATTGAGGTTAAAAATGCTGTTATATCGCTGTATCCCACAAAAATTTTAGGATTCTCTGCTATGATTCCATAATCAAGGAGAGGGAGAACTCTATTTGCACCATACCCACCTCTAGCGCATATGATAGCATCTATCTTAGAGTCCTCAAACATACAATGAATATCGTCTGCTCTTTCTTGCGGTGTGCCCGCAAAAGGTCCCCATTTCAACTTATTACTTTTTCCAAATACGATTTTATAGCCAAGGTCTGAAAAATATTTTGATGTCGAAAGTAAAATTTCCTCATCGAGCCAAAAGGAGGGACTAATAATTCCTATCGTTGAATTTTTATGTAGAGCTTTAGGCTTAATCATATATAACTGCCTTTACGATTTGGTTTTGCAGTCGCGTGTATTTAGAGGATGATCCTATATAACCATTCATTAAAATAGCAAAGGCTACATCTCCATACTTTTCAGAGGTGATGTATCCAGCTAAATTTCGAGCACCTGAAAGTCCTCCCGTTTTTGCTCGAACTAACCCAGCTTCAGATGTCAGCCTTTTTTCTAGAGTGCTTTTTGGCCAGCCTCCTCCAGGTAAGGTATAGATGAAATCATTTTTATAGTCACTTTTATACATCCATTTTAGCAAGTCAATTAGTTGAGCTGAGCTAGTTAGGTTATAGCGAGAGACTCCTGAACCATCAGCTAGTCTAATATTAGAGGTGTCTATTAATACTTCTTTTGCTAAAAAAGATTTAACACTGTCTAAGCCTGTTTTCCATGTGCCTGGCAATGTATCTAAAGCGCCTATTGATTTTATAAAAAGCTCTGCTGTTAGATTATCGCTCTCATTCATAAGATTTTTTGCTGAAACAAGTAATGAATCTGATTGATGTTCGATTAAATCAAAATAGTCATCAGAATTTTTAGAAATTGTTGATAGGTGCTTAACCGTAGATCCGTTCTTTTTTAGAAGTTCTTTGAAAATTGTCCCAACAAAAATAGTAGGGTTATTAATATTTCTATAGAACGTGTCAATTCTGGCCGTATCCATGATTTCACCATGTATAATAAAATCATTCTTTGAACTCACCCAATTCCGATCAATTCTGATTTTTTTAAAATCGAGAGTGTCGTTAACGGTCAAAGATTTATTTGAAACATTTATGTAAGATGTTTTAGGAAAATAATTTACTACTGCATTTTGGCCTAAGGGTCCAGGCTCTATATAAAAATTAACGCAGTTGTCATTTATGGATAATGCGCTAATCGGAGCTGCGTACCACCATGGACCTTCATCCCACATCCAACCTTCACCATAGTTTAAACTATCTAAAAAAGAATCATCAACGAAAAGGGTGTCGATGCTTTTATATTTTTTTGAGACTTCAATTGAGAGCGAATCAAGCTTATCTATTGTTAGATCTGGATCACCGCCACCTCGCAAAATTAGATTATTTTTTCTTGCCAAAACTTGTGTTTTGAAACGGTGATTCTTGCCTAAATAATGCAGTGAGGCTGCACATGTGTACAATTTATTCGTACTAGCCGGCATCAAAAGTTTTTGACTATTATAGTCATAGAGTGTCTTATTATCGCCAAGTGAAACGATTTGGATACTCATGTTTAGATCAACTCCTGAATCCACAATCAGTTTATTTATTTTTTTTATCAAGGGCGTAGAACCTTCCATCCTATAAAGTGATCTTGGAGGAGTGCAAGAAATGTATATATTTAATAAAAAAATTAAACTTAAAGTATGAATTGATTTAATCATCTTAATGAAAATAGGAAGCTATCTAAAAGCCTATGGCCAAAATCAAAGGACTCTTGTATACCTTCTGGACCCATTTTATGCTCTTTTACAAATGAATTAGTGGCTTCTAAGTGTGGCTGAAACCCCCATATAGGTTTGTTATTACTAGCTATTGCTTCAATGGAGACCATATCGCTTGATGCTAAGACTGAAAAATTAGGAGGTAAAATTGTAATGCCATCTTGATGAGAATATAGTAGGTGGCCAGATTTAGGTTTCCCCCAGGTCACACTCTCTTTTAAGTGCACAATTCTATTGCCTTGCTTTATTTCGCCATTCCACAAAGGTTCAACTTTCCCTCCAAAAACCTTACCTATTAATTGATGTCCGTAGCACAGGCCTAAAATAGGAATGTCATTTTTGGATGCATCCAAAAGAATTTCAATAATTTTATCTTGCCATCTATTTTCATCATTTACAGATGTTGCGCTACCAAGAATGATAATACCATTTGTTGAGCTAGTATCATATTCTTTAAATAAACTATCCGTATTGTAGAGCGCTGGTAAATGGTATGTAACAGGCGAGGGAGCTACTTTAGATATACGATTATAGGATTCAATACAAGGAGTAATAGCAGCGGGGTCGATCACCATAAGACTTCGATTATTTTTCATGATAGTTAATTAATTGTAATCCCTAAGAGTTCAAAAGTAATGTATTTTTAATATTTGTATGAACTTTTATTTATTTTAAAAATTATCTTATTTAAGATATGATGTGCTATTTAGAAGTATTTATAAAATTATTACGTTACTCTTTTTTAGACAAATTTTAAAATTCAAATTTTTATTTAAGGGGTTTATTTTGTTTGAAAGAGGATTGTCTGCATCATTAATGATAATCATATTTTTGGTAGGTTGTGATTCCTTTCGAAATAATGACGACATAAAGTTAGCTGTTTCATTGAAGGATAAAGCTAGAGTGAATGCACTTATTGCAGAAAAGCAAATTTTATCTGCTGAGCCATTTAATCGGAAGGTTAAAAAGAAAAATAAATCAAATACGTATATACATATTGATCCTAATAGTTCAGGGATTGATTTTGTAAATAAATGGCGTCCAGATCCCCAATATGAAAATCAACTTGAGAATTCTTTTATATCTGCTGGTGTAGCAATAGGAGATTATAATAATGATGGCTTGCAAGATGTTTTTCTATCTAGACAGCAAGATGGCGGCAGGTTATATAAAAATTTAGGCGGAATGCAATTTGAGGATGTCACAGAAATAGCAGGTATTCTTGATGATAAAATGTGGAGCACGGGCGTTTCCTTTATTGATATCAATAATGATGGCTGGTTAGACCTATATGTTTGTGGATTTGATAGTCACAATAAATTATATATTAATACAAAAGGAAAATTTGAAGAGAAAGCGAAAGCTTATGGTCTTGACTATAAGGGTGCAAGTGTTATGATGGCATTTGCAGACTATGATAGCGATGGAGATCTGGACGCATACCTGCTAACAAATAGATTAACTATGAGTAATGACTCTGTTATGACAAAAATAACAGGAAGTAAAAATGGAAAACTTCAAGTAGAGGAAGAATATAAAGAGCTTGGATATTTTTTAGAGAGACCGGGCACCTATCCAGCTTTAATTAATGCTGGTCAGTATGATTATCTTTATATAAACGAAAATGGATATTTTAAAGATATAACAGCGGAGTCTGGGATGGGAAAAAATCCGTACTATGGTCTGTCAGCAACATGGTGGGATTATAATAATGATGGTAGACCAGATCTATATGTAGCAAATGATTTTATGGGGCCGGATCATTTGTTTAAAAATATGGGACTAAACGAAAATGGCATTGTACAATTTTTAGATGTAACAGATGAGGCTGTTCCTTACACACCCTGGTTTTCGATGGGGTCTGATTACAGTGATATTAATAATGATGGTAAAATGGATTTCATGGCATCGGATATGGCTGGCAGCAATCATTACAGGGATAAAGTTTCCATGGGAGCAATGACGGGGCCTAATAGCGAAGCTTGGTTTCTTAATTTTCCTAACCCTCCACAATATATGCGGAATATGGTTTATTTAAATACGGGTACGAAAAGGTTTATGGAAGTGGGATATCTTTCTGGATTATCTGCGACGGATTGGACTTGGACAGTAAAATTTGGTGACCTAGATAATGATGGTTATGAGGATGTTTATTTTACGAATGGCATGTCACGTGATTTTGGAAATGGAGATGCAAAAGATCGTTTCCGTAGTCAAAAAAGTAAATCAGTGAATAATTTTGATTTTTGGAATGATCAAGAACCATACAAGCTTAAAAATATGGTGTTCAAAAATTTAGGAGATTTAAAATTTGATGATGTTAGTTCAAGCTGGGGTCTAGATTATCTTGGTGTTAGCACGGGCTCTGCTCTTGGAGACCTTGATGGGGATGGGGATTTAGATATAATAATGAATGGTTTCGATGAAGCAGTTCGTTTGTATGATAATAATTTAAATGACAAAAACTCTATACGATTAGAGTTAATAGGAAAAGAAACAAATAGTCGAGCTCTAGGAGCCAGAGTTGAAATGCATTATAATGAAAGTTCAAAGACAATGACTAGATATGTCTCTAGCTCAAGAGGTTTTATGTCATCGAGTGAATCTGTAATTCACTTCGGTCTTGGAACTTATGAAAAAGCGGACAAAATCACGATATCTTGGCCTTCTGGAATAGTTCAAGTTTTAGAGGATATACCAGTGGGTCACCTCTATAAAATAGCAGAAAAAAGTAATTCAAAAAAAATAAAACCAAAACATCAAACCATATTTAAAAAGAGCAATAGCTCGCTATCTAAGGTTAAGCATCGTGAAAAGATTTTTAACGATTTCAAAAGAGAAAAACTATTACCAAATAAGTTATCACAACTTGGTTCTGGCGTTTCGTGGGGAGATGTTGATGGCGATGGTGATGATGATGCGTACCTTGGTGGCGCATCTGGTTATAGCGGTAAAATTTATATAAATAATGGTTCAGGTGCTTTTGATAACTTGCCGCAAAAAACGTTCATGAAAGATTCTCGGTATGAAGATATGGGCTCTATTTTTATTGACCCTGATAATGATGGTGATCTTGATTTGTATGTAGTAAGTGGGGGCGTTGAGTGCCAGCAAGGAGATAAAATTTTACAAGATCGTATATATTTAAATGATGGTAGTGGTAATTATTCTCGTGGGTTTTCTGGTTTGTTACCAAAAATGTATGATAGTGGTGGAATTGTTTCTGCTGCTGACATTGATAAAGATGGCAGACTTGAGTTATTCATTGGTGGAAGGGTTGTTCCAGGTAGCTACCCCCAAAGTCCTAGATCTTATATGTTAAAAAACATAGGGCCTAAGTATGTAGATGTCACAGATGCTATTGCGCCAGGTTTAAAGCAAAAAGGCATGGTGACAAGTGCTATTTTTTCTGATGTTGATGGTGATAATTGGACTGATTTACTTATCTCATATGAATGGGGACCGATACGATTTTTCCGTAACTACTCAGGCAAGCTTGTAGAAGAAACAGAAAAAGTTGGGCTTGGACAAAAACTTGGTTGGTTTAATAGCATAAGTGGAGGTGATATCGATAATGATGGTGATACAGACTTCATCGTTGGGAACACCGGGTTTAATTCAAAATACAAAGCAACCAACGAAAATCCTGAATTATTATTTTATGGAGATTTTTATGACAGTGGAAAAAAAAATATAATAGAGGCAAAATTTGAACAAAACGTTTGTTTGCCTCGGAGAGGGCTTAGTTGCTCAAGTAATGCAATGCCAATGATTAAAGAACAATTTTCCACGTATCATGACTTCGCAATTTCATCTGTTGAAGATATTTATTCAGAAGCGCTATTAAGGTCCGCTGAGAAATTCGTTGCGAATGAATTGGCTTCAGGTGTCTTGATAAATTCAAAAGATGCAAATGGTGTTATCGTATTTGAGTTTCGCCCACTACCAAGAACCGTGCAAGCCAGTCCAATATTTGGATCTAGTTTGTGCGACGTAAACGGCGATGGAAATCTGGATTTATATGTCGTACAAAATTTTTCAGGTCCACAAAGAGAAACCGGCTACATGAAAGGCGGAGTAAGTCAGTTATTGTTAGGTGATGGAACGGGGGCGTTTAAACTTATATCTCCAGATGAAAGTGGTTTAGTCGTTTCTGGGGATGCAACAACTTTAACGACACATGATTTTAATCGGGATGGGAGTGTCGATTTTTTCGTTGGTGTAAACAATGGCAACTATGAACTATTTATGAACCAAAGAAGGTCAGATTCTTATGCTCTTAGGTTACCTGATTTTCCAAAGGGACGTAAATATGCTGGTTCAAAAATTTGGGTCTATTATAAAAATGATTCTGTTCAGCTTCATGAGCTAAATATTGGTTCTGGTTATCTTTCGCAATCAGCGCCCATAGTGTTTTTAGGAAATAAAAATAATATAGAAAAAGTTGTAGTACAGTGGACAGACGGTTCTATAAATAATATTGATATGAATAAAAATATAAATAATGTTAATTCTATTAATTAATATTACAATCTAGAAAAATTTATAAAATTTAACATTCAAAAAGAGTTGAAATATATGATCTCCCAGCTTCTAACTATTTTATTTTTAGTCTTATTTTCCGCCTGTTCAACCTTGAAAGATTCGCATATTATTTTTTCTGGGAAAATAAAAAACTCCGTTGACGACGTTATTACTGTCTCAAATTATAATAGCACAATGCGAGAAGATTTTCCAATTGATTCAGTCGGAAATTTTAAAGCGAGTGTTAAAGTTAATAAAGATGGTTACTATTTTTTTAAAGTAGGGAGACCCTATTCGACTGTTAGGTTTAAAAAAGACAAAAATGTTCATGTTGATATAGATGCAGATAATTTTTTTAAAAGTCGCCGATATTCTGGTGAATTAAGTTCTGAAAATAATTTTAATGTTGAAAAATCTGCGCTTAGATCTGAATTCGTTGGTGATCCAAAAGATTATTTTGTCGTTCCACTGCCAGAGTTCTTATCTAAAATAAAAGTTACAAGGGACGCTGTTTTTGAACTAATTGATAAGTCGTCTTTGAGCATGGAGGATAAGAAGTTAGAGAAAAGAATTGCTGAATACGATTATCTACAAACCTACAATAATTATCAGAAATTTTACAGTTACCATAAAAAAACAAATGCTGAGCTACCTGATGACTATTATCAACCAATCATTGACATTGACATTGATGATGATGAGATGTTTAGGCATAGTGGGGCCTATCGAAATTTGATTATTGCAAACTATAGACACTCCTCTAAAAAAGCTATGTCTGAAGACTCTTCATTAACCATTATTGAATTTGTAAAAAACAAAATATCTAATGTAAAAAGCCTAGACACTAGAGAGCAGTTTGCTAGTATGCTAATGCGAAAGATGAAGCAAGGGAATGATACTATTGATGATGATTATCGTCAAATAATGCCACTATTTACTTCAGATAGGATGAAACGTAAACTGGAGGCAAAATATAAATCAGCTCTTGAAACAGTCTCTGGCAAAGAGTCGGTTGATTTTAATTATGAAAACTTTTCAGGTGGTCAGACATCCTTAAAAGATCTATCTGGTAAATTAATTTACATTGATGTTTGGGCTACATGGTGTGGGCCTTGCCTCAAAGAAATGCCTTCCTTAAAAAAATTAATAAAAGATTATAAAGGTAAAAATGTTGAATTTGTAAGTATATCAATTGATCACAAAAAGGATTATGAAAAGTGGAGAAAAATGGTGCCGGAAAAAAATGTTGGAGGCGTTCAGCTTTATGATGCTGAGGGATTATCCTCTTCATTTATGAAAGCATTCAATGTCGGACTTATTCCGCGTTTTATGATGCTTGATTATAAAGGGAAAATTATTACGGCACACGCTCCTAGACCATCTTCAGATGAGGTTAGGGGTTTTATTGATAAACATTTAAACGGTCCGGGTGTTATGAAATTTTCATCAAAATAAAAGAGGTACTTAAAATGAGTAAAAAGTTCAGTAAGATTTTAGTTTTTTTTATTGTATCAAATTTGTGTGTTTTTGCTGAGGATGCTTCAACATTAACAGCCCCAGCCATTGAGGTGACATGGGTAGGTACTTCTACGATTGATACCCTGACAGACTACATCCCTCCAATTTCGGAGGTATTAGTTATCGTAAGGGTTAATGGCGGCACTGATAATGGGGATGGTACAATTGAGCCAGGAGGCGTCGTACTTAATTGGCAAGAAAATAGCCAAACAGCGAATGTTTTTATGAGGTCAATGCCAGTTTTATACAATTTGCTCTATCAAGATTACCGTTACATGAAAATGATTGATCCTTATGGAAACGGAACAAAAATTTATTGGTGGGTTACGGCGCAGAATGTTGATGGAGAGTCTTCCTCTACAGAAATAGATTCTTTTGTAGTAGGTACACTCGCTTTAGACCATGAGCCACTGCCTTCAGTTTTTAAAATTTCAGGCAATTATCCAAACCCATTTAATCCAAAAACAACTATTAATTTTTCAGTTGAATACGCTGCTGAGGTTGATTTATCTATTTATTCGTTGAGTGGAAAGTTAGTTCGTCAGTTTCAATTAGGGGCGCTGACATCTGGGAGCCAAAGCATAGTTTGGGAGGGAAAAGATAATTTTGGTAATGATGTTCCTTCTGGCGTTTACATATACCGCTTTCAATCAGAATCTCATTCTGAAGCTAGGAAAATGACTCTTCTAAAATAAGAAACTTCCTTATGATGCTTAGAATAATTACACTTTTTGCAATTATCATTTCAAAGATGTTTGCTGAGCCGATTTCAGTATCAGGCACTGTGCGCAATGAAAATGGAGAGCCATTAGTTGGCGCGAATGTTTATATTGAAGGGACTACACTTGGAGTCGCTACAGACGCTCTGGGTAAGTACCGAATTCAAAAGGTACCTAAAGATCGAGAATATGAACTATCAGCTATGTACATAGGGCATAGAAAAAAAACGAAGCCCTTTACTACCAGCGAAGGCATTAATGTGGTTGTTGATTTTCAGCTTATTTTATCACTGGTTGACCTAGAAGAAGTTGTTGTTGCGGCTAGTTTCAGCGGTCGAAAGAAGAAAGCCCAGTCTTCACCAATAACCATTATTTCTCAAGATGATCTTAGAAGGCTTCCTGTTCGAAGTATTGATGAAGTTTTATCTGGGAAAGTTCCCGGCGGTTATGCAAATCTTCCATCCCGTCCCGGTCAAAATAATTCTGCATTTACAATTAGAGGCGGGACTAGTGGTTCTGGTAGGCCATTAGGTGATGTCAAGATATACATAGATGGGATTGAGTTATTGGGGTTTGATATGCAGTCCTCTCCTGGAATATCAGATTTTATAGATCCGAACGACATTGAGAAAATAGAAGTTGTTAGAGGGCCGATGGGCTCAACATTGCATGGGTCTAATGCTCAAAGTGGAATCATCCAGATTTTTACTAAAAAAGGGGCTGATAGAAAAAAAATGAGAGTAAAGGTAAAATTTGCTAATAAGGCCACTGAAGCTCCAATCATTGATGAGGTGGCAAGTGGTCAAGAGGCTTCTTTAAGTGTGAGTGGCGGAAGTTCTTCAAATATTAGTTATAATATTGGTTATAATAATTCCATAGATGAAGAAGTCATGCCTGGGAATGGAAAAGATATTGAACAGACAAAAATTCATGGTTCTATTAATGCTCGGATAGGATCTGCAGTTATAGACGCAAAAACCTATCATAGCTGGGGAAAGCAAGGTTTTATAAGTAACCTATACCATCTTTTAGAATATAAGGAAGATCGCGATTGGGTCAATGCGCCCGTTCATTGGGATGATGCGTTAGGTATAGACTCTACGCTTGGCGGAACAAGCTACTACAAGCCTGGTTTTAGTCTTAATATTACTCATAGTTTAACAGCAGACTTGTATCAAAGTTTAGTTATAGGAAACGACTCGAAACGCTTTTTATATAAAAAATCTTATCCCAGTACAGGTCTCTCTTATTTAACGCAAAATTGGAATAGATACACACTAAATTATTTTTGGCATTTCAAAAATAATATTTCAAATGATATTAATGTTGACCTGACAGCTGGCACTCAAAAAACGCTTAGCAATCACACCAGAATTTCTGGCGAATTAGAAGAAGATAAAGACCAATATTACTATGAGGATTATGAAAATGTATCATTAGTTGAGCAAAGTAATAAAAATTCAGGATATTATGGTGAGCTCGTGGTTGACTATAAAGATAAGCTTTTTATTACTTTTGGTGAGCGAGTGGAGCAGAACGAGTTTTTTGGCAAAGATTACGGAACGCACTATAGTCCTAGAATTGGATTTTCTTATGTTTATAGTTTTGGTGGAATAGTCATTAAGTCAAGAGGCGCTTGGGGTAGGGGCGGTATTAATCCGCCTAAGGCAATGCAAGCGCTACCAAGTGAATCGGACTATAGTATCAATTTAGGAAATCCAGATCTCAGACCTGAAAGACAATCGGGTTATGAAATGGGTGGCGATTTATATTTTGGGGACAATTTTTTTGTTGAGGTCACTTACTTTGATCAATTGTTCCTGGATGGTGTTGCAAATGACCGAAGTATTGATGATCTTTATACGGCTAAAGAAGAATATCGTTATATAAACCTAGGACAAATCATTAATAAGGGTTGGGAATTTGCTGCAAAAACAAGGATTGGGCCTTTGGATATAAATGCAAACTTTTCGATCATAGATAGTCGTTGGGGAAAAGACAGTATAAGGCAAAATGATCCACAGTACGAAGGATACTTTGACGAAGGGGTTCGTAGGAATGATGTCCCTCAATCTACTGGAAACATATCATTCGCCTATAGCATTCCTGGATACTTTGGAAAATCAAAAAAGGGCGGATCATTTGTTGTAGATGTTAATTACATAGGTAAGAAAAAAGGGCGAGATTGGTTATTGTATTACGATGGTTTTTACAACCCAGAAATACCAACAATATCTTATTACAGCAAAGACTTAATTAAAATATACGATCCGTTTACATCGTTAAGAATAAGGCTAAACTATTGGCTTACAAATAAAGTGTCTACCTTTGTTGATATTCGAAACCTTACAAATCATTCTGATATTTCAAGATCGATAACTGAGCCAGCCTTAGGCAGGCAAATGATTGTAGGTGTTGATTTTGAATTATGATTTTAAATATATAGTGAATTTTAAAAATTAAAGTAAATAGATAATAATTTTTAATTTATAATGAAATAATACCAGGCGGTTAATTATTTAAGTATCTTAATTATAAGAGAATATCTTTTTGAGACTTTTTTCCATTAATTTTGAATTAAATCTTGTAATTAATTGTACATACAAATTATATTAATTCGTTGAAATTTTAGATTATTTACAATAGTGGTCTTTTTAATGTTCGCTGTTTACTTAAGCTATTTTCAATAAATAACAAAAACAAGGAGTACAAATATGAGAAGAATGTTAACACTTTTTCTTTCAGTTTTTATGGTATCAGCAATGATGGCTGATGAATATGAAGCTGGAGTCGATTTTCGAATTGACAATAAGTTAATGTTTCATGGTGATGCTAACTTTTCAGATTTTTCTGTTCTAGGTGCACAAAGTGTAATGGCTGGAATGGATTTTGATGCTGATGGCAA
>Ga0233443_1000949_pt1 | contig 27893 bp, 26 predicted proteins | sample SI_123_September_2_FD_182784 | JGI IMG/M metagenome (GOLD analysis project Ga0233443, IMG submission 182784) | Seawater microbial communities from Saanich Inlet, British Columbia, Canada - SI_123_September2016_200_MG | ecosystem: Environmental > Aquatic > Marine > Inlet | place: Canada: British...
TTGCATTCGCTACCCTAACATCTCCAAAATTAGGCGATAGAGCTATTAAAAAAGGCGATGAAGTGATTGGTGTTGCCGCAGGGTTTCCTACCACGGTAAATCCAATTGTTCAGTTTGGCGCTATTCCGGTATTTGTTGATGTTGATTTAAAAACACATAATGTTAATGCTGACTTGATTGAAGCGGCAATAACACCAAAAACCAAAGCCATTATGCTTGCCCATACTTTGGGCAATCCATACAACTTAGAAAAAGTTAAAGTACTATGCAATAAATATAATCTTTGGCTGGTTGAAGATTGCTGTGATGCCTTAGGTGCAAAATACAACGACCAGCATGTGGGTACGTTTGGTGATATTGCTACTTGTAGTTTTTACCCAGCACACCATATTACGATGGGTGAGGGCGGAGCTGTATTTACCAATAGCTCTGAATTAATAACGATTGCTGAGTCTTTTAGAGACTGGGGTAGGGATTGTTACTGTGATCCAGGTTGCGATAACACCTGCGAAAAACGTTTTGAACAGCAATTAGGCGAATTACCCCACGGGTATGATCATAAATACACTTACTCGCATCTTGGCTACAATCTTAAGATTAGCGACATGCAGGCAGCTTGTGGATTGGCACAGTTAGAGCGCTTGTCAGAATTTATTAAAAAGCGCAACAAAAACTTTGCCTATCTTAAAAGTAAATTAGGTGGCTTAACTGAGTTTATTGATTTGTCAGAAGCTACTAAAAATTCAGAGCCCTCATGGTTTGGCTTTCCGATTACATTACGTGAAAGTGCGCCAACTTCACGAGTTGATTTGCTAAAATTTTTGGATCAGAAAAAAATTGGCAGCCGTCTATTATTTGCGGGTAATCTAACAAAGCAACCTTACTTTGAAGGAATAAATTATCGTGTCGTTGGAAATTTAAAAAATACCGATTTGATAATGAATAATACATTTTGGTTGGGCGTCTATCCGGGTCTCGATACAAAAATGCTCGATTATGTAGTTGAGTCACTTGAGACATATTTTAGTATTAATTTCTGATTTAATTGTGAAATTATCATATCGAATAGAATTTTATAGGAAGGATTTATGGGTAAGTTAAAAGTTGCAATTTTAGGAAGTGGTAATATTGGAACTGATTTATTGATTAAAATATTACGCTCTGATCTTTTAGAATGTTTTCTTTTTGTAGGCAGGAACTTATCATCAGCCGGTATGCAAAAAGCAAGTTCATTAGGTGTGAAAATTTCCGACAGAAGTATTGATGCTATAATTGAATCCAAAGATGAAATAGATTTAGTCTTTGATGCAACATCTGCAGCCTTTCATAAAAAACATGCCCTAATTTTTAAGGAACTTAAAATTAAGTGTATTGATATGACTCCATCTCAAGTTGGTGATATTTGTGTTCCTGCAATTAATGGTGTTGAGTGTTTAAATTCAGATAATATCAATATGATTACATGTGGGGGGCAGGCTTCTATACCCATGGCATACACTCTATATAAAAATATTAAAGGAATTAAATATATTGAAGTTGTTTCAATTGTGGCATCCAAAAGTGCTGGTTCTGGTACTCGTGCGAATATTGATGAATATATAGAAAATACTGAAGCGGGTATTAAGACATTAACAGGGTGTTCTAATGTTAAAGCTATTTTGAATTTAAATCCAGCAACACCTTGTATAAATATGCAAACAACTATTTATGCCCAGGTTGATGAAGTTGATGAAGGAATGATGGAAGGTTTAAAAACACCAGTTAGAGAAATGGAGAAAGTAATACAAAAATATGTACCTGGTTATGAAGTGATAATTCCTCCTGTATATGAAAATGGAAGAATTTTAGTTATGGTGAAATGCCGTGGTTTAGGTGATTATTTACCAAGGTATGCAGGAAACTTAGATATTATTAATTGTGCTGCGATCGATATGGCCGAAGAATATGCAAAAAAATGTGGTAAGAGGGAAGTATGCAAAAAATAATTATTCATGATCCAACATTACGCGATGGTAATCATGCGGTAAGACATCAATTGACTGCAGAACAAATTAAAATTTATGCAAGAGCTGCGAACAATGCAAATATTCCAATATTAGAAGTTGGTCATGGCAATGGTTTGGGCGCCTCTTCTCTACAAGTAGGATTGTCTAGAGAAACGGATCGGGTTATGTTAGAGGCGGCAAAAAGTCAGCTGACTAATACAAAACTTGGTGTTCATTGTATTCCTGGTTTTGCAACTAGAAATAGAGATATTGACTTAGCATTAGATTGTGGTGTTGATGTATTTAGAATTGCTAGTCATGTTACCGAAGCTAATGTAACCAAAGATCATATAGCATATGTTAGAGAGAAGGGAAAAGAAGTTTATGGGGTTCTTATGATGAGTCACATGGCAGATGTAGATATTCTCATCGCAGAAGCTTTAAAGATGGAATCTTATGGGGCAGAAGGAGTTGTGATTATGGATTCTGCAGGAACTTATCTCCAAAGTGACGTTCGTGAAAGGATAACCGCTCTAAGAAATGAATTACAAGGACATGTTGGTTTTCATGGGCATAACAATTTAGGTATGGGAGTTGCGAATTCTCTTACTGCAGCAGAGTGTGGAGCAACTATATTAGATGGAACAGCGCGTTGTTTTGGTGCTGGTGCAGGAAATACTCAACTAGAAATATTAGTGACCGTTTTAGAAAAAATTGGATATTCAACGGGAGTCGATTTATATAAAATTCTTGATGCTGGAGACATTGCAGAGAAATATCTTCTTGATGTAATTCCATCAGTAAAATCCACTTCTATAATTTCAGGCTTAGCCGGTGTTTTTTCTGGTTTTTCGAAAAATGTAGATAGAATTTCAAAAGAGTATGATATCGATCCTAGAGATGTGTTTTTTAAACTAGGTGAACGTGGTGTGGTTGCCGGTCAAGAAGATATAATTGTTGAAGTCGCAATAGAGTTGGCAAAAAATAAAGGTAAAAAATTAAAGGAATTTTTATGAACTTTCAACAGATAGAGTACATTAAAAATGATTGTAAAGAGGCAGTAGAAGGAAATATGCATGCGCTTAAGAAACTTAAAGGACAATCCATTTTTATATCTGGTGCAAGTGGTTTTATGGGGAAGTGGGTTATTGAAATTATTAATTACTTAAATGAAAATCATGATTTTAATACTTGTGTCTTTGCGCATGCATCATCAGTAACGGATGAGGCTGGAATCTACCCATCAATATATAATAATAATCTAATTGTTTTGATTGATGGCGATATTAAAAATATTGCTGAAATAGATCCCTTTGTTTCATACGTCCTTCATTTAGCATCATCACCTGATAATAGAGTGTATTCTTCTGACCCAATTAAAGGTATGGAGGATATTATTAAAGGCACTGAGAGAATTTTAGCTGCAAGTTCCAGACTTGAAAATTTATTAAATTTTACACTTCTAAGTTCAGGTACGGTGTACGGCCCTATACCATTTACCAAGGACTATATTGCAGAGGATTATTTTTTTGGCTTTGATAGTTCTTCATTATCTTCATTTTATTCTGAGGCGAAGCGAGTTTCAGAATCATTCGTACAAGCCTATAGAGCACAATATAAAATGCCTGTAACAATTTTTAGGCCTTTTGCTTTTATTGGCCCATACCAACATATTGATCGACCTTGGGCGATTAATAATTTTATTCGTGATGGGCTACGAGGTGAGCCAATTCGCATTATTGGCGATGAAGATACAGTTCGTAGTTATATGTATCCAAGTGAAATGGCTTTGTGGGTTTTGTTAGGTATGCTGAATCAGTCAGGAGATAATATTTTTAATCTCGGAAGTTCTGACGGCAGGTCAATTAGGCAAATTGCTGAAAAAGTAGAAAAATCTTTTGGTGGTAATACAGGACTTTCGGTTAATGTGCCTCCAAATAACTCATCAAAATCTAAATTTGTTCCTTCGGTAGAAAAATTTGAGCAACTATTTAATCTTAAATTAAAGATCAATACTGAAGAAGCCATTAAAAAAACAATTGAATGGCACCGATTAGGACATTAGAGAATGCAAACTCCTTAATTAAGTAATAAACATTTAAATACAAAAAACTGGAGTTAAATAAAATTAATGATAAATAAAATAATGATGAGACGTAAGTTAGAGCAAGGTGTTCCAGTTATTGGCACATGGAATACACTTGGCTCACCGCTTGTAACTGAAGTTATAGCTCACTCAGGTATGGATTTTCAAATTATTGATTTTGAGCATGGTCCTATGGATTTTCAACAAATTCATCTACATGTTTCAGCATGTGGGTTAAATAGCGGATGTTCACCATTAGTTAGAATACCTTTTAACTATGACTGGATGGCATTACAGGCCTTAGATCAAGGGGCTCATGGCATTGTTGTACCTAACATGACTAATAAAATTACAGTAAATTCTTTTATTAATAGTATTAAATATCACCCTAAAGGAAAACGTGGTTTTACACCATTTTCTAAATCTGGCGGTTTTTCTAATAAAAAAATTGACGAATATGTTCGCATTTCAAATGAACAAATTATTGGTGTGGTGATTATTGAATCAAAAGAAGGGATGATTAATTTAGAAGAAATTGTAATGCAAGATGGGGTAGACATTGTCTATTTTGGTGTTTATGATCTTTCTCAGTCGTTAGGTCATCCCGGGAATGTAAAGCATGCTAGTGTTATTCAAGAAATTCAGAATGGTGTTAATATCGTAAATAAATATGGTAAATGTGCTGGGGGGTTTGTTCCGCAATCTAAAGATGAAATCAAGTGGCTATTAGATATGGGAATGCGCTTTATTACATACGATGTAGATGCTTCCATATTAAATCACCATCTAAACGATATATCAGAATGGTTTGATAACGAGATATAAATAGTTAAATAAAAATTAAAAAATATGGTTGAATTTATGAATCAGAGAGTAGCAGATATTGTAGCTTTATTTTTAGTTGAGCAAGGTGTCAAAGATATTTTTACCGTGACTGGCGGAGGGGCGATGTTTCTTAATGATGGCATCGCTTTTAATCCAAATATTAATGCAATTTGCAATCATCATGAGCAAGCATGCGCGATGGGTGCAGTAGGTTATGCAAAATATAAGAATGGTCTCTCTGCAGTAATGGTGACTTCAGGTTGTGGATCAACAAATACGATCACTGGATTGCTCGATGCATGGCAGGATAATACACCAGTTATCTTTATTTCAGGTCAGATAAAACGAAAAGAAACATCAAGAAATTCGAAAACAAATTTAAGACAGTTTGGAGTACAAGAGGCTGATATTATTTCAATTGTTGAGCCTATTACAAAATATGCGGTTATGGTTAATGAGCCGGAAAAAATTCTTTACCACTTGGAAAAAGCTGTTCACTTAGCTTTAAGTGGGCGACCAGGGCCCGTTTGGATAGATATCCCACTAGATGTTCAAGGATTCTCACCTGATGAAAAGAATCTAATACACTTTATTCCTGAGGAGATGCCTATAAAAAGAATTTGTGGCATAGATATTTTTTTTGAGATGTATCAAAAAGCGAAACGTCCAATTATATTAGCAGGAAATGGTGTTCGTCTTTCAGGAGCAGTAGAGGATTTAAGAGAGTTTTCAAAAAGCAATAATATTCCTTGTGCTGTCTCGTATTTAGCCGTTGATTATTTTGAACAAGATAATCCAAATTATGTTGGACGCTTAGGTATTAAAGGTGACAGAGCTGGTAACTTTGCCATTCAAAATAGCGATTTAATTATTTGTCTAGGTTCAAGGTTAAGTGTTGCATTAACTGGTTTTGAATATGAATTGTTTGCTCGGAAATCTAAACTAGTTGTTATTGACATTGATGAAGATGAGCATAAAAAAAATACCGTTAAAATAGATCACTTTATTAAAGCAGATGTTAAAGAATTCTTAAAAATTATTGCAGATAAGGTTCAAAAGAAGGAACAACGTGAATGGCAAGAAAAATGCATTCATTGGAAAAATAAATGGCCTGTTTATCAAGGAGGTTATGATTCTGACACTGTCAATATGTATGAATTTACCAAAACATTGTCAGAGTTGGCGAATGAAGATGATATTGTGGTTTCAGATGCAGGGTCATCTTATTATGTAACTTCTCAATCATTTACTTTAAATAGCAATAAACAGCGCTATATCACATCTGGGGCACAAGCCGACATGGGCTTTACTTTGCCAGCCGCAATTGGTGCGTGTATTGCTGCCAACAAGCCTGTCATAGGTATTACAGGGGATGGCTCATTTCAACTCAATATTCAAGAGTTGCAAACAATTAAACATTACAACTTACCTGTTAAGCTTATTGTTTGGAATAATAATGGATATTTATCGATACGAGCAACACAAAATAAATTTTTTAATGGTCGTAAAATAGGTACAGACCTAGAGTCAGGAATATCATTTCCAGAAGTGGAAAAAATTGCTAACGCCTATGAGTTGCCTTATATCAAGATTAATAATGCTGCCGAATTAAGAGAAAAGCTTTCGGATGTTATTTCTGCTTCTGGGCCAGTTATCTGTGAAGTTATGTGTCCAGAAAATCAAGAGATCATCCCCGCGGTTAGCGCTGTTAAGAATGATGACGGTAGTATGACATCCAAGCCCATCGAGGATATGTATCCATTTTTAGAGCGTGATGAGTTTTTAAACGAAATGATAGTTAAGTCTATTTAGTGAAATCATGAGAATCGCAATCCTAGGTGCAACCAGTCAAATAGCTCAAGATTTAATTTTATCTTTCTCAAAGTATAAGGATTATGATTTTTCGCTTTTTGGTCGCAATGTAGCATTATTACAAAAATGGATTAACAGTGAAAGTTTGAGTGATAAATATCAAGTTCAAAAGTATTCTGAATTTGACAATCATCAAAAATACGATGTGATTATTAATTTTGTGGGAATTGGTGATCCTGCAAAAGCTCAAAAAATGGGGAATGATATTTTTAAGATAACTGAGCAGTATGATGATATGGCACTTGAGTATCTTAAACAGCATAAGAAAACTAAGTACATATTTTTAAGTAGTGGTGCGGTTTATGGTGGTAATTACCAAGAGCCTGTCAACAAGGATTCAATTGCTACGATAGATATTAATAACCTTAAATCAACTGATTGGTACACACTCGCTAAACTATATGCAGAAGCTAAACATAGGTCATTATCTGACTTATCTATTATTGATGTTAGGGTGTTTAATTATTTCAGTCACACACAAGATATGAACGCTCGATTTTTAATAACAGATATTGTGCGTGCGATAAAAAATAAAGAAGTGTTCAAAACATCAGTAGAGAATATTGTCAGAGATTTTATCACCCCGCCTGATTTTTATAGATTAATACAAGAAATCATTGATTTTAAACCGATAAATACGGCTTTGGATTGCTATACAAAATCCCCTGTTTCAAAATTTTATTTGTTAGATGAATTGAAAAGTGAGTTTGGATTGAGATATGAAATTGATAAGGATATTGATATTATCAATGCCACTGGGGGTAAAATAAATTATTTTTCGATAAATAGAACTGCAAAAAATATAGGCTATAAGCCAAGATGTACTTCATTAGGTGGAATTTTTAAAGAAATTAATTCCTATACCCCTGGTTAATTTTTATATGAAAATATTATTTATAAACCTTAAGTATGATTATAGAGTTAAGGTTCGTGGCATTAATTATCATAGCCTTACTTTAAAGATATTGAAGTACAAAGTGGCGCCTATCTAGGTGAAGATGACATTGTCAGGTTTGAAGATATATACGGTAGGGTTCAAGATTAATGCTGGATGATCAAACTTTTAAAACAGTCATAATTTCAACTCCACTAATCTCAATTGATCTGCTCGTTAAAAAAGACAACAAGATTCTACTAGGCAAGCGTATAAATAAGCCTGCACAAGGTTATCTCTTCTCAATTGGTGGTAGGGTTTATAAAAACGAAACAATTGATAATGCAATGATTAGAATAGCTAAAATTGAACTCAATATTGAGTTAAAATCAACGCCTAGATTTGTAGGTGTATTTGAACATTTTTATGATGACAGTGTTTATGAGGATGTATCAACACACTATGTTAATTTGGCTTACGAGATTGAAATAGAAGAGACACTCAGCCTACCAAGCGAACAACACAACGAATACCAGTGGCTCACTATTGATGAGCTATTAGAAAGTAAACAAGTGCACAAGCACGTAAAGGATTATTTTAAAGATTAAATATGGCAAATAAAAAAGTAGCATTAATAACGGGCATTACTGGACAAGATGGATCATATCTTGCGGAGTTTTTATTAGAAAAAGGTTATGAGGTACATGGTATAAAGCGTAGAGCTTCATCATTTAATACCCAGCGTATTGATCATCTATATCAAAACTCACTTTAAATTAGAAATATTTAATAATGATTAAAAGACTCTGGAAACATTTAACTAAACGACGTAGAAAACAATTTTTACTACTATTAATTTTAATGATTACAGCCTCTATGATGGAGGTTGTAAGTATCGGTGCTGTGGTGCCATTTCTAGCTGTACTAATTTCACCTGAGCAAATTTATCAACATCAGCTTGCCCAGCCTTTAATTCAAATCTTAGGGATAACAGACTCTAATCAATTATTATTACCGCTAACTACTGTCTTTATCATAGCGACACTAATTGCGTCAACAATGCGTTTACTCTTACTTTATGTATCAACCAGATTGTCCTTTGCTGTAGGTGCCGATCTTAGTGTTAATATTTACAGACGTACTTTGTATCAAGACTATTCAATCCATACGTTACGTAATAGTAGTGAAATTATAAATAGTATTATCATCAAAACAAATACTGTTATAACTGCTATTTTGGTGCCGTTACTTAACTTTATTAGTTCAGTTGTTATTATGATAGGTATTATTAGTATAGTTTTTACTATTAATGCGCAAGTGGCATTAATCACATTTTCTTTTTTTACCTTGCTTTATTGGATAATTGTTTTTTTCACTAAAAAATCGCTACAAAAAAATAGCCAATTAATAGCTGATCAATCTACGAAAATGGTTAAATCTTTGCAAGAAGGGTTGGGCGGAATACGTGATGTTATAATAGACGGCACCCAAGAATTTTATTGTAAGCTATATAAAAGTGCTGATTTATCATTGCGTAGAGCGTCAGGAGATAACGTTTTTATTGGATCTAGTCCTCGTTACCTGATGGAGGCAATCGGCATGATTTTAATAGCAATTATGGCATACACTTTAACCCTTCAAGAAGGTGGTGTGGTGGAAGCTATTCCTATATTAGGAGCGCTTGCGATTGGTGCACAGAAATTACTCCCTGCATTGCAACAAGCATACTCTTCTTATAGTTCAATCAAGGGCTCAAAATCCTCTTTTATCGATGTGTTAAATTTACTAGAGCAGCCACTTTCACATAGTGTTGGTCAGGATTTAATAAGCCCAATACCCTTTAAGCAAAAGATTATTTTTAAGAATTTAAGCTTTAGATATACAAAAGACACCCCATGGATATTGAAGGATGTAAATTTAAGCATTAAAAAAGGCGAAACAATTGGTTTTATTGGAGTGACGGGCAGTGGCAAAAGTACACTACTAGATATTTTAATGGGTCTATTGATTCCCACATCAGGCGAGCTATTGATCGATGATGTTTCTATAATACGAGAAAATAGAAGAGCTTGGCAAATGCATATTTCCCATGTTCCGCAAAGCATCTATCTTGCTGATAGCACTATTCAGGAAAATATTGCCTTTGGCATTGAGTCAGAGCAAATAAAAGAGAATAAAGTTACTCAAGCAGCACAACAGGCACAAATTGCAGGAGTGATCAATAATTTGAAAGATAAGTATAAAGCTTTTGTCGGTGAGCAGGGTGTTAAACTATCAGGCGGACAAAGGCAGCGAATTGGCATAGCTCGTGCTTTGTATAAAGAGAGTGATGTGCTTATTTTTGATGAAGCCACTAGTGCTCTAGACAATCAAACAGAGCAAAAAATAATGGAACAAATTGCCCAATTGAAAGACGACCAGACTATATTTATTATTGCACATAGACTTACAACATTAAAGCAATGTGATCGTATTATCAGAATCAATTCAAATTATACGATTGAACAGATAAAATATAGTGAGTTAGAGGTAGTTTAGGTGTTCTATGTCCAAAATTCACTTATTCAGATAACTTAAATGACGGAAAAATTATAAATATGAGTAATCATGGTGAAATCATAGGGGTTGAGTATGGAAAAATGTAAATTACTATTTCAAGAATCAATAAAAGTTAAGACTGAAATTATCTCTTCTGGGATTCTAGAATCTATTAAGGTTATGGGTATTCAATCTGCATTATCTATACAAAAACAAAGAAAGATAATGTTGTGTGGTAATGGGGGGTCAGCTGCTGATGCGCAACATTTGGCAGCAGAAATGCTAATACGATTGCGGCCAAATAATAATCGTATCGGCATTCCTGCAATTGCTTTAGCGCAAGACACTTCAACAATCACGGCCTGTGGCAATGACTTTGGTTATAACAAGTTATATGAGAGAATGGTACAGTCACTAGGCTATAATGGCGATGTTTTAATTGCTATTACGACATCTGGAAATTCAGAAAATATTATTCTTGCAATGAAGCAGGCTAGAAAAATGGGAATCAAGGTTTTTGGTTTTTTAGGTTCTGGAGGTGGTAAGGCTCTTGAATTATGTGACGAGGCTTTCGTTGTGCCAAGTGATAATACAGGTAGAATCCAAGAATCACATATTACCGCAGGACATGCTTTAATGGAATTTATTGAAGATAAATTAGTTGAAGATAATTATATGGTTTTAGAATGAATATTGATGATATTGATGTATTTGTCTTTGATTTTGATGGGGTTTTGACCAATAATCTTGTGTATTTAAATCAAGAGGGAGTGGAGTCAGTTGTGTGTAGTAGAGCCGACGGCTTGGCTTTGGATGTATTGCGTAAATTAAATAAACCTGCTTACATTCTTTCAACGGAGGAAAATCCTGTTGTTAGTGTTCGGGCAAAAAAATTAAAAATTCAGGTATTACAAGGAGTTAAAAATAAGGCCGATGCACTTTCATCTCTATCAGAAATCAAGGGGTATGACCTTAGTCGAATTTTGTATGTAGGCAATGACTTGAATGATTTTAATGTCATGAAAATTTGTGGTTATTCTGCTTGTCCAATAGATAGCCATATAAAGATAAAAGAGCTATCTAATATCGTATTAAATACACGCGGCGGAGAAGGTGTGGTGAGAGAATTATTAGAAGAGGTGCTTAATCTAGATTTTATAAAAATTTTATATTAATTATTAAAGGAGAAAAGAATGTCAATTAAGATTATTGCGGAAATAGGAATTAATCATAATGGTGATATAGTCATTTGTAAGCAACTTATTGATGTTGCAAAGGGTGCTGGTGCAGATTGCGTTAAATTTCAAAAAAGAGATATTAACCAAGTTTACACACAGGAGTTTTTAGATTCTCCAAGAGAAAGTCAATGGGGCACAACCCAAAGAGAACAAAAATCAGGCTTAGAGTTTAGTGCAGAGCAGTATCAAGAAATTGAGGATTACTGCAAATATAAGGGTATTGAATGGTTTGCAAGTGCTTGGGATGTTAATTCGCAAAAATTCTTACGCCAGTTTAATTCAAAATACAATAAAGTTGCCTCAGCGATGATAGTGCATACGGAATTATTAAAGGAAGTTGCTAGTGAAGGTAAGCATACTTTTATTTCAACAGGTATGACAGCTTATGACGATATTCAAACTGCAGTAGATATTTTCAGAAAGGCAAACTGCTCATTTGAGCTAATGCACACCGTATCAACTTATCCAATGAAAGATGAAGATGCTAATCTCAATATGATCAAAACCCTAAGAGAAAAATTTGATTGCAATGTTGGTTATAGTGGACATGAGGTGGGTTTAGCAGTTTCTTATGCCGCCTCTGCGTTGGGTATTACTTCACTTGAAAGGCATATTACACTTGATAGATCAATGTATGGCTCTGATCAATCTGCATCAGTTGAGCCATCAGGATTTCAACAGTTAGTTGGCGCAGTTCGAAAAATTGAACTTGCGATGGGTGATGGTATTAAAAAAACAATTGAAGCGGAAGCGCCTATTGCAGAAAATCTTCGACAACATCTAGATTGGAAAAAATAGAATGAGTTGTTATTTGTGTAAAAGTGACAAATATAGTAAGCGCACAGGCAGTGTTCGTGATAATCCTGATATTAATGTTTTGGAATGCAGTGATTGTGGATTGGTGTATTTATCGTCATTGGAACACATCCAAGATAAACACTATGAAGCATCTGGCATGCACGATGATGAAGTACCAAATATTGACAAGTGGTTAAAAGAAACAGAGTTTGATGATAAACGTCGTTATGATTTTGTTAAAGAGAAAATTGCTAATAAAAATGTACTGGACTTTGGTTGTGGTGTCGGTGGATTTCTTGAAATGGCAAAGCAATCTGCTAGCAATATATCAGGTATAGAGTTAGAAAGGGCTTTACAGCACTCATTCCAAGAGAGAAAATTAAATGTACTTTCCAACTTGAAAGAGGCACAAAAGGAAAGTAAAAAATACAATATAATTACTGCATTTCATGTAGTTGAGCATCTTAAAAATCCAAAAAAAATATTAAAAGATCTATCCAGACTACTTACAGAAAATGGAGAAATGATTATTGAAGTACCCAATTCTAACGACGTTTTATTAACACTGTATGAAAATGAAGCCTTTCAAAATTTTACGTATTGGTCGCAACACCTGTTCTTATTTAACGCTCAAACTATGGCAGAGCTAATAAAGCAGGCAGGGCTAAAATTAAATTGGATAAAGCATGTGCAAAGATACCCACTGTCAAATCATTTATATTGGTTGTCAAAAGGTGCGCCTGGTGGTCATAAAAATTGGAATTTTTTGAATAACAATAAGTTAGATAGTGAGTATGAAAATCAATTAGCATCAATTGGAAAAACAGATACAATTATAGTAGGGGTTTCAAAGTAAAAGGGTGCAATAGGAATAGCTGAAAAGCTTGTTGTCAGATATTAAAATGGGTATCAAACTTGTTTAGTTAGTAATTGAAAAAAGAATAATTTAAATGGATAATCAAAAAAAAATTGTAGGTTTTGTTACAGTACGTACCAGTTCAACTAGACTACCTAAGAAATGTTTATTACCCTTTGGTGAATCGACAGTTCTAAATCATATTATCCGTAGGGCAGTTTTGTATGATATTGACCCTATTGTGTGTACAAGCACTTCCAAAGAAGATGATATTATTGAAGAAATTGCCAATAAAGAGGGTGTGAAGTGTTATCGAGGCTCTTTAGATAATAAATTACAGAGGTGGCTTGATTGCGCAATACATTACGATGTGAATATGTTTCATACAATTGATGCGGATGACCTTTTTTTTGATGGCAATGAAATGAAAAATAGTATAAAAATACTACAAGAAGAAAGCCTTGATATGGTTTGTCCTACAGAGTCTTCGTCTGCTGGTGGAGCTAGTGTTGGTTATTCTTTAACAACTAATATTGTTAAAAAAGCGTGCAAGGATTTAGATAAAGATACTGATACAGAAATGATGTGGTATTACATGGAAAAAATACTAGATTTAAAAACTAAAATATTACCTGAAACAAAAAAGAATATTTCAAAGATGCGTTTAACTTTGGATTATGAGGAAGATTACTGGATGCTAGAGTCAGTTCGTAGGATGCTTGGAAATTTGACAAGCAGAGATAAAGTAGATCAATTATTTTTATCTAATCCAGATATGTATAAAATAAATTGGTTTAGAAATGAAGAGTGGCAATTGGCTCAAGTTAATAAAAAAATATAAAGGAAAAATAAGATGACAGATGTATATAGCCCTTTTGGAAAGTTTAACGGGAAAGAGTTAGAATATTTAGCTAGAGCCTTAGATTCAGAAACACCAGAAAACAAGGAATTTCCATGGGTTCAAAAATTTGAAGAAAGTTTTTCGAATAAAGTAGGGTCGAAATATGCTATAGCCGTAAATTCGGGAACATCTGGACTGCATGCGGCACTTTATGCTGCAGGGGTGGGTACTGGAGATGAGGTAATACAGCCAGCTACTACAGTAGTGATGGATGCTTATGTAACTTGTCATTTAGGGGCCATCCCAATATTTGTAGATATAGATTCTAAAAGTTGGAATATCGATGTAAATAAAATTGAAGAAAAAATAACAAAGAAAACCAAAGCAATAATTGTGGTTTCTTTATATGGCCTGCCTGTTGATATTGAACCAATTATGATTATCGCTAAAAAATATAATTTAGCAGTAATTGACGATTCTGCAGAGACATTGATGTGTAAATACAAAGACGGTATGGCAGGAACCCATGCAGATTTTGGCGTATATAGTTTTGAAAAATCAAAACACATGACTTCTGGAAGTGAAGGTGGTATGGTTGTTTCAAATAATGAAAAATATGCAATACTCACTCGTAAATTTGCAGGCATTGGATACAAGGGCTTGACGGCTTCAACAGGTAGAACTAGTTTAGCTTCATCTGTTTACCAAGACCCAAGTTACGAAAGGTTTGATACTATAGGTTTTAATTACAGAATGAACGCAATAACTGCTGCAGTAGGCTTGGCACAGCTAGAGCGTATTGATCACCTTGTAGAAAGAAGAAAAGTTATAGGTACTATGTTTCTAGAAGCAGTCAAAGGTTGTTCATGGATGGAGACACAAGAAGTTCCTGAATATTCAGAGCATGGATACTTTACGTTTGGCGCGCGTTATATAGGTCTTGAAGAGGGAAGACCCTCATGGAAAGATTTTTATAATAAATATAAAGAAATAGGTGGAGATGGTTTTTATGCTTGCTGGAAGAATCCTTACTTGGAACCCTCTTTAAAAGGAAGGACAATGGGAGGGGTAAAATTTGAACCAGGACTTTGTCCTATTGCTGAAAAATATCAAACACAATTAGTGGCATTTAAAACAAATTATAGAGACTTATCCAAGGCAAGACGTCAATGTCAACTGTTGTCAGATTTAATTGATAAAATTGGCAGATAAAATGAATAATAATACTAATTTTGGAATGGTTCAAGGTAGATTAACCCAATCACCAATAGGTTGTTTACAGTGGTTTCCGCAAAATAGTTGGCAGGAAGAATTTAGTGTAGCGTCAAAGATAGGCGTTAACTATATTGAGTTAATTGCAGAGGTTCAACATAATGCAGAAAATCCAATTTGGACAGATAGTGGAATTAGAGAGATAAAGCATTTAGTGAAAGATAATGACTTAACTTTGCATGCCTTGTGCAATGATTATATTGTTGAGAATTCATTTCTTGATGAAGGGGTGATTCAGCAAAATATAAAGCTGCTCGAGCAAGGTAAGAAGTTAGGAGTTGAGAAGTATATTATGCCATTTTTTGAAAGTAGCGAACTTACAACAGAAAATATGCAGGAGTATATTGGGCCTTTGAAAAGGATTGCGAAAGTTGCCGTTGATGCAGGCATTGTAGTTTGTCTTGAAACTATCTTAACTGGATCAGAATTAATTAAATTATTAGGGGTGATAGACATGCCTAATGTTAAAGCAGTGTATGACACTGGCAATAGAGTTGCTTTCGGTCATGATTTGGCGGGCGATATTCGCCTTCTAGGTAATAGTATTGCTCATGTGCATATTAAAGATAAAAATAGCGATAATGCAAATGTTTTACTGGGCACTGGTCTGGTTAATTTTGAAAGTGTTTTTTGTGCTTTAAATGATATTGATTATAGCGGCCCGTACACTTTTGAAACTACTCGTGGAAGTGATCCAATAGATACAGCTAAATATAATATGAATTTGGTTAATTTCTTTAAAGCTAACGCAGAGAATGCTTAAACGAATTCTGTTTATTGGTCTAGGTGGAGCAGGTCAGCGACATTTGAGACTGTTTAAAGAAAATTTAGCAGATAAAGATGTTGAATTTATAGCGTATCGATCAACCAATAAAACACCTTTGCTAAATCAAGATTTTTCAGTTAATCAAAAAGAATCTATAGAGAGTGTTTATCATGTTAAAGTTTATGATGATCTTGATGAGGTTCTAGCTTTGAAACCAGATTTAGCTGTTATCTCTACTCCAAGTTCCATGCATCTTAAATATGCACAATTGTGCGCAGAAAAAAGCATTAATGTGTTTGTTGAAAAGCCACTATCAAATTCAATAGAAGGGCTTCAGGAGTTAAAAGAGACGGTTGAAAGAAATAAAGTTGCTATACAGGTTGGCTTGCAAAGAAGATTTCACCCGCATTTTATTAGAATCAATGATATTATTAAGTCAGGAGCGATTGGGCAGGTTTTAACCGTAAATTTTACGGTAGCTTCGTACGTACCAAGATGGCATCCATATGAAGATTATCTTCAATTATATGCGTGTCGTAAAGAGTTAGGTGGTGGCGTCCTACTTACAGAAATACATGAAATAGATTTGGCAGTTTGGTATTTTGGCCTTCCTAACTCAGTTGTTTGTGTCGGCGGAACTTATTCGGATGTAGGAATGGATGTAGAAGACACTGTTCGTTTAACACTGGACTATATTGACTTTTCAGTTCAAATTAACCTAACATTCTGGCAAAAGCACCACGAAAGGTTGGTTGCAATTTGCGGAGAAGGTGGCTACCTATCTTGGAATCAAGATGATGACATTCTAGAAGAAGAATATTTTGATGAACTTAATAAAAACATTGAAAATAGTAATCCCAACCCAGGTAATGATGCCATGTTTGATAAACAAATTAAGTCACTTATTGAAAATTTAAACTCATTTAATAGTAAGGCTAATATGAATGGCGCGATTAATTCAATGAAAATTATAGAGGCGGCAAAAGAGTCAATGCAAGAAAATATAGTAGTTAGACTAGATATAAGTTAACTACTAATCACTATAAAGGATTATGAATAAATTTAATTTAACAAATAAAGCTGCACTTATAACCGGAGCTTCTGGCTTGCTTGGTGTTGAGCATACATTAGCTTTATTGGAGATTGGCGCTACTGTTGTTATGACTGACGTCAATGAAAAAGGTCTAAAAAAAGCATACAACACTCTATTGAATTCAGATAATAAATCTCGAATCTTTTATAAAATCATGGATGTTACAAGTGAAGATAGCATTCAAAACGCGGCCAATGAACTACAAAAAGATGAAATTAATATTGATATTTTAATAAATAACGCAGCCATCGACCCTAAAGTTCAAGCAGACAGTGTAGTTGAAACTTCAAGGCTGGAGAATTTTTCAGTAGATGATTGGGATTTTCAGCTTAAAGTTGGATTAACTGGTGCTATGCTATGCTCACAGATTTTTGGACAAATGATGGCAAAGAAAGGTGAAGGTGTCATATTAAATATTGCATCGGACCTATCAATTTTTGCACCTGATCAAAGACTTTATAAGAAAGACGGTCTTCAGCCAGAGCAACAACCTGTAAAACCTGTTACTTATTCTGTTATTAAGCATGGGCTGATTGGTCTCACTAAGTATCTAGCAACCTATTGGGCAGATAGAGGTGTACGTTGTAATGCGTTGTCTCCAGGTGGTGTTTTTAATGAACAAGGTGAGGAGTTTGTGAAAAAACTTACAAATCTTATTCCGATGAACAGAATGGCATCCAAAGACGAGTATCGTGGTGCTGTACAATTTCTATGTTCAGATGCCTCTGCTTATATGAATGGGCAGAATATTACCATGGATGGGGGGCGAAGTGTATGGTGAATAAAATTTTTTACGATCTAAAGCAGCTTGATAATAAACATAAAGACAAACCTGCAATTATATTGGCGCACGGACCAAGTTTAAATACTACACTAAATACATTTAAATTATTAAATGATAAAGATACCATAACTTTTGGCTGCAATGATTGGTATAAATTTTATGAAAATCCGCCTAAATATTGGGTTATTGCAAATAATGAATGCAATATGATTACTGAGAAAGATATTATTAATAAGTATCAAGAGACCCTTGAGGTTATATATTCTGACTCAGCAGATACAACGAATAGAGATTGGATAGAAAGCAATATCAAGGCTCAAATTTATGGATTTGACTCAAGACATTTTTTATCAAAAAAGTGCTCAAAAAAACATTTAAGGAATTTATTTTTTAATTTAATGAGAAAATTAAATGGTCATAAAAATTGCTGTGATCACATTATACCGGGTAGATACACTTTACAGGAATACCTTAGGATTCGTTCGGGCTCTTTTTTAAGATATAGTGCTGGATCTACAGTAGCCCTACATCAAATTTCTTTGGCGGTGATTATGGGATGTAATCCAATTTATATTACAGGTATTGATCTTGACTATAGATTAGGCTACGCAAATAAAGAAAAGGCTCCAGATGAAGAGTTCTTTGATTCTTCTTTAGCTTCTATTTATGCTGATATGAGAATAATTAATAATTCGGCCAAATTACTTAACATAAATATATTTAATCTTAATCAAAATTCTACATTTGAGATCTTTCCAATTTTCAGGGGAGCTATATGAGTTTGATAGCCGCTCTATGTCCAATAGACGAATACCATATGTATTCAAGAGTTAATTCTTTTGTTTACTCTATGCACTCCGAATATGAAGAAATTTGAGTATTATTTTGCATATGAAAAATAATTATGTTTAATAAGTTGCAAGGAAGGAAAGATGACATAAGCAGCCAGTCACTAGTATGCATTTGTATACTTCATTTTAATAATAAAAACACCATACCTCAAACACTAGATAGCTTGTTGGTCAGTAGATGAAAATACTTTACGTTGATTTGCAATATGACTATGGCATTAAAGATCGTGGTAGAAATATAATAGGTCTGGATGGTTTTAAACAATCATTTGAGGAATTGGGCCATAATGTGGTGGTCTTTTATTATGATGAGTACCTTAGTGACACTCGCCAAATACAAGAAAAACTTAAAGAATTTGCAGATAAAGAAAATCCTAATTTAATTTTCTTTTCTCTTTTTAAAAATCAATTTGAGATTGATACCCTGGATTACTTAAAATCAAAATATAAAACAATTAATTGGTTTGGAGATGATCAATGGAGATTTGATAATTTTACAGCTGAGTTTGCAAATCATTTTACATACTGCATTACTACAGATAAATTTTCTGTTCCAAAATATAAAAAAATAGGTCAGAATAATATTATATACAGTCAGTGGGCTGCAATAAATACCCATAAAATTCCAAAATTTGATGGGTATAAATATGATGTATCCTTTATAGGTGAATACCACCCTTATAGAGCATGGTTTATAAAAAAATTGGAACAAAGAGGTTTGAAAGTAGAGGTATTTGGTAATGGATGGAAAAATGGATCTTTAAGTGCAGATGAAATGAATAACTTATTTGTATCATCAAAAATAAATCTAAATATTGGAAATAGTATCTCCTATGATTCCAGATATATCTTTAGTGGATTAAAGCCATTTATAAATTTTTTTAGAAGTACAAAAAACTCTTCTCAAATGAAAGCAAGAAATTTTGAAATACCATATTTTGGCGGCTTTCAACTTAGCGATTATGTGCCATCTTTAGAAAATTATTTTGATATAGGGAAAGAAGTTGTTTGTTATAAAGATATTGATGAAGCTGAACAACTTATAAAGTATTATTTAGAAAATGAAGAAGAGAGAGAGTGTATCAAAAAAAATTCTCATCAAAAAGCTTTAAAAGGACATGGATATATAAATAGATTAAAAGATGTATTGGCGCAAATAAAGTGAATAAAGCTTGCATCGTAGTATCTACAATATATCAAAATAATAAATTATTTGATCTGAATGATAACATTATTAATAGAGATAATTGTATGTATCCATTTCACCTATTAAAGAAAAAATTTAAAGATATTGATTTATCTACACAAGACATTAATAATATTAAAGATTCGGAAATAGTAATATACAACGAGATGCCAAAAATATTACCAAAACAAGAAGATATCCATAAATCATATTTACTCATATTTGAAAGCGAACTCATTCGACCTGATAATTGGGATAGTGAAAGGCATAGATATTTTAATAAAATATTTACTTGGAATGATGAGATTGTAGATAATAAAAAATATTTTAAGCTTAATTTTTCTCAAGAGATACCAAAACATATAAACAAAGATTTATCAAAAAAAGAAAAACTTTGTACTTTAATTGCAGGAAATAAAAAGAATAATCACACTCTTGAACTTTATAGTAAAAGAGTAGAAGCTATAATATGGTTTGAAAAAAATCATTTAGAAGAGTTTGAATTTTATGGTATAGGTTGGGATAAATATAGTTCATCTAATAAATATATTAATTATTTATTAGATAAATTTAACTTATCGAAATTATTTGCTACTAATTATATTTCTTATAAAGGTAAAGTTGATAGTAAAAAAGAAATCTTATCAAAATATAAATTTGCAATTTGTTATGAAAATGCAAGAGATATTCCTGGATATATAACAGAAAAAATATTTGATTGTTTTTTTTCAGGATGTATACCAATATACTGGGGAGCTAGTAATGTTACGGCACATATTCCAAAAGAGTGTTTTATAGATAAAAGAGAGTTTGATAGCTATGAAGAGTTATATGAGTATGTAAATAATATAAACGATGAAAAATATTTAGAATATTTAAATAATATAGAAATATTTTTGAATGGTGATCAGGTTAAGAGGTTTAGTAGTGAGTATTTTTCTGAAAAAATTATAAAGAATTTCAATTGAAAGAAAATATTCAACTTTATATCTTATCAAGGGATCGTCCGAATTTCCTAAAAAAATCTATTGATTCGACGTTAAATCAAAATTCATCTCCAATAAATTTTGAAATAATTGTTTCAGATAATTCCGAAAGTGACAATATTAGTAAGCTGATCACTCTCTGCTAGCGCAAAGAGTGATTCAATCGTTAGAGCGGATGATTGGATGGCACGGCAAGTCTAAGGCTATCAGATATAATAACGAACGACCTCATAGCTCGATTGGGGTGATAAACTATTAAGTATTGTATAAAATATTAAATGATAGACATCTAGCATGAATAAAATTAATCCAAGTATAGAAATAGTAGTTTTAAGTAGAGATAGGCTTCCATTTTTAATTGATACAATTGATTCAATTTTGTCACAGAAAGGGCTGACGAAAAATATTACCGTTGTAGTTTCCGATAATTCATTAACTAATGATGTTGAGAAGTATATAGAAGCTAATGATTTATATCTTAAACTGTCTTATAGGAGGAGAGCTTTAGACCTGCCAAGTATAGATCATTTTAAAACAGTGGTTTCCGAATCAATTTCAGATTATATTGTTCTATTTCATGATGATGATTTAATGCATGAAAATTACATAAAAATCATGCTGTCATTCATAATCTTGAATAAAGATGCTGCTTTAGTAGGGTGTAATGGAATTCAATTTGTAGACGGGAGCTGTAGTAATCGAGGTCAAAGAATGTCCTTAATTGATAAGGTGTTAATTTTTAACACAAAAAAAGATTTTTTGTCACAATATCTTGTTGGTAGTAAGGGGGTAATCCCCTTTCCTGGGTATATGTACAAGACTGCTGCATTAAAGAAATTGGATATAGATAGCCTTCCTGCAGGAAAATATGGAGATGCTGTAATATTGTCAGAAATGCTTGACTTTGGAAAAGTGGCATGTCTTCCAGACATCTTAATGAGTTATAGAATTCATAGTAATAATGATAGCCGTTATGAGAATATTGTTGATAGAATTTCTTTATTGAATTATATTTCTCGGCAGGGAATAGAAAAAAATAACCCTCCAGCTGCACTCTTTAGAGTGAGATTTTGGAGTAAGTGGGTGTTGCAACAAAAAGAGTTTCACGCACTTGGCTGGAGAGAGTTTATTGTGTGTAAATTTATTGTAAATGTTCTTTTTCGTAGTATGTTTAGTAAAGCTTTATGGGCGGCAGTGTATAATAAATTTACTAGATTTTATAAAAAATAAGACTTTAATTACAGAAATCACTAGACAAGATGAAAAGGCTTATATTAAAAAAATGCTATGAAGTGCTAAGTATTAAATGTCAAGCCTCATCTATTATTACGTAACGTATTAATGATATTTTTTTTTCACCTTCAAAATCCTTTGCGCGTGAAATTACTACAGGGGAGTTAGTTTGTTAATTGGGATATGGAATTTTCATGAAGAGTTAAATTACAATAATTATATGATGCTCAATCCAAATAGTTTAATTGGGGACAATTTATTATTGTCATTAAATTATTTATATAAAAAGTCTCTTTCTATTGGCGTCGAGTTTAAAAACCATTGATATGATAGGGTTAAATGAAAAAATCGATGCATATTTATTTTTAGATTACCCTAGGATGGGTAATAAATATGTAAAAAAACTTTTAAGACATCCATCCTTAAATACTTATGTATTTATAAATCTGAAATTATTCGTCCTGAAAACTGGATAAAACCTAATCATGATAAACTTCCTTTGATCCGATTGTAAATTTTTCAGGCTGTGGTCAATATTTTTTATGCGCAGAAACATCTGAAGAGTGGATTAGTGGCGTGGATAGGTTGTTAAATCTAAGTAATAAAAGTGAAGCTAGTAATGAAGTTCTTAAGTACGCTAACATGTTTGATATCGATCGTTGTCATGCTAATTTTAATAGGAATATAAACTAATGTTGTACAGGAATGAATTGCCAATAGTTGATATTGAAAAGCGAAAGAAGGGGGGGGTATTCTTAAACTATCTCAGTATTGTTCTTGTTATTACGTTGATTTATCCATTTACTCCATTTAATTTTTTCGCTGGTCATGAAATTTACCCTTGGTATGTAATTTTGTTGATCTTTATTTATCATAAAGGTGTGGAAATACCTTTTTACTTTATATTTTTCTTTTTAATTTCACTTGTGTTGTATGGATTGTTTGAAATAGGTTTATTAGAAAAAGTAGTTGTATTTGACTTGATACAGGTTGGCGTGGTGTTTGTTTCACTGTATTATTTTAATAAATTTTCCACATTATATTTATTAAAGATTGATCGAATACTTATAAACGGATTAAAGGCCGTAGTTCTTTTAATGGTTTTTCAAAAAATATTTCCACAATATTTTAACTGGATTTCAGATATTTTGATTTTTAGAGAGTCGGCAATGGCAGTTGACCATAGGAGTGGAGGTGTAAAGGGTGTTGCTCCCGAGCCAGCATATATGGCTGCAGTAATAATATCAATTTATTTATATTCATGGTGGGTTAATATAAAAATTGAGACAAGTGTGATATTGTTTAGCAGTCTTGGAGTTCTTTTGACAGGGTCGCTATCTGGCATGTTAATGTTTAGTTTTGTAATATTTATAAGCTTGTCAAGCCGACAATATTTTAAAAATAATAAACACCTAATCTTCATCATTATGACTATAATGGTCATATCGACCTTTGCTGTTATTTACTCCAGCCAAGCATTGGATAGATTTCTAATTTTTATTGGTACGTTGCTAGAGCTGCTGTCCAATGGTGGAATAAAAGAAATGTTCAAGGTTGGAGAGTTGTATGGTTCAACGAGGGGTATTTCATTGATTGAGCCTTTAACTAATATTTGTTGTAGCGTTATACTTACAGATGATGCATATGCAAAATCTTACTCCTTACTTGGAGTTTTAAATACTTTATTTTCACCTATTTCATGGATGCTTCTTTTTTATTATCTAATAAGAAAGAAGCTGACTAGAATAAGGCTTTGTTCCTTGTTTCTAATGACCTTTTATGGTCCAGTATTGATAGTTCTTTTATATGTTGGGTTATTACCTAAAAGAAGGGTGGCGAGATATGATTAATTTTACAAGAATAGGTATAGATTTATCATTAGCATGCAGTGATTCCCCAAGAGGAATTGGAGTTTATGAAAAAAATATTGGACTTCCATCTGACGATTTTATAAAGAATAATACTGTTGTTGTTTTTGGAGTAGGGATCAAGCCTAAATGGATAAATAGTGATGTGAGATATATAAATATATTTATCTCAAATCCAATTATTAGGGAACAAATTTTATTGCCATTTTTTTCATTATTATTAAATCTGGATCAGCTGCATGTGTTTGCTAATGTAGCGCCTTTTTTCCTAAAATTAAAACCTAGTTGTAAAATATATCTTACGATTCATGATGTGTCATATAAGTATTCACGTGGTTATATGAAAAATGATAAGAATCAAAATACTATTAAAAGATATATTGGCCTTCTTTACCAATCCCTTTTATTTAATTATTCTTGTAAAAGGGCAAAAAAGATATTTACTGTTTCTAATTGGTCTACAAAAGAATTGTTAAGATATGCTAAGCATGATATTAAAAGTAAAATATCCATTATTCCAAATATCTGTGACAATGTATTCATAGACAGAGAAAAATCGGAATGGAATAATAGGGAAAATAGAATCATACTGGTAACTGGCGCACACCCACAAAAAAATCTAATTTTCTTTCTTGAGTGTTTCATTGAGTTAATTAAGGATATCAAGTCAGATATTAAAGTTGATATTGTTGGTGTGGGGAGAGCAGAGATGGAGAGTAAATATTTGTCTATTGAAAGAGTTAAATTCCACGGAAAAGTGCCACAGTTAAATTTAATAGATTTATACGATAATTCTAAAATATTGGTTGTGCCATCTCTTTTTGAGTCCTTTAGTATTCCTTTGATAGAGGCCAAATATAGAGGGTTGTATATATTGTCAAGTGATGGCGGTGCAACCAAAGAAGTTGCATCTTCATATGCCGTTTTTTTTAATCCAAATAATAAGGTTGATTTTAAGAATAAACTGCTGGACCTATTGTCAAATATTGATACGCCTCCAAAATATGATAAATGTAAACAAATTAATATAAATAATTTGTATTGGATGCAAAATGATTAATGAAAAGGTTCTAGTTATAGGATGTGGTGTGGTTGGTAGTTCAGTTGTGACTTTTCTGAATAATTTTGGCGTAACTGATATTACTATTAGTGAGGAAACTACTAACATTAAAACATTTCATAACTTGTTTGATGTAAATACTTTGGCATCTTATTCTGGCAAGGGAGGGCTTGGTAATTTTTGGCATAATGTTATCGATTTAGGTTCGATTGACATAAAAAATGACAAAAGTGATTTAATTAAAATCTTTCAATTAATTTCTAAGATCACGCCAGATGAGCTCTATAAAGATCAAGAAATTCTTCCGTATTTAGCCATACGCCCTAAGATTTTATTGAATTTGTTAAATATGCATCAAACACATGCTTCTAAGTGTATTTCTCTTTCTAAAAAAACTAGCTCTATAACTGCAACTTTCGAAGGCGGGGTTGAGAAGAGCTTTGATAGGGTTTTTGTGTGCAATGGGGCTATGAATAGTGCTGATATTCTAATTAACAGCGGCATGGCAGATCGTAATAAAACTGTATCAGACCATGTTATTTTTTATGAAAATAATGTGAGTATTATAGATACAGAGGTCAAAAAATATTTACAGGTAACTAGAAATAAGGGTTATTTTACAAGGCCTTATAAAATAGTTGAAAATGCTAAATTAACATATAGACCTGTTTATCCTGGGAGCCAAAGGAGAGTATTGAAAAATAGAGCAATTTATAATAATGACAAGCTAAGGATTGCTTTAAAGTTATTAAATCCAGCAAATTTTATGCAACCTTTGGAGTCAATATACCTTCGATATGGTTTATTATTCCCTACAAATAAATATAGAAGATTCGTTCAAGTGGCAGTTGATGATTGTTATTACTGGAACAATAAAAGACTCGTTGTTGATGCTGAAAAAGTTAAAAATACTGTTGACAAATTAATATCATGTGGAATAAATATTTCAACTTCTAGTGGTATCTCAGGTATACACTATCATAATACAATAAAAAATTTAGATGATAATGTTGGTAGCCTTTCTAACAATCTAGATTCGAGAATAAAACTCCTTTCAGCTAGTTATAATTGTGAGCCTGGCCCACACCACTTTACGTTTAAGTTGATAGTTGAGAGTTATAACTTAATTAGAGATATATACGCAAAGTGAATTCCATTAAAATCTAAAGTCTTAATATTTTGAAAATTTTATACATCTCAACCAGAATTCCTTTTCCTCCGACTAGTGGAGACCGACTGCTAATTTATAATCGTGCAGTCAAGATGCACAAAAAACATAAACTTGATTTAATAACGTTCTATCAGGATGAGGAAGAACTAAAGGAATTAAAAAATATAAAACACCTATTTAAAAATATTTGGACAGTTAAAGTTACAACAGTTAATGGATTTATTAATATTTTAAGGAATTCTTTTATTTGTAGAGATCCTTTTCAGGTGATGTATTACAATTCTCCCTCCATAAGAAGAAGGGTTGATCAGATTATTAACAATGAGGTGTATGACTTGGTTGATGCATATCTTATTAGGACTGTTCCGTATATTAATCAAATAAACACACCAGTTGTATTAGATTTGATCGACTCCATGCAGTTAAATTTTTTAAATAGAGTTGAGAATGCAAAGAGTTTCATAAAGAAAATTATCTACAAAGTAGAATATGATAGATTGGTTAAATTTGAAAAATCGCTACCTAGAAATATTGGTAAAACTATTGTTGTTTCTGGAAGGGATGGAGCTGAGTTACCAATTAGTTCAAAAACAATCCCTTTAGGAGTAGATACAAAAAGTTTTTACCCATCTATTACTAAGAAAAATCAAATTATTTTTAGTGGTAATATGTCATATGAGCCAAATGTACAAGCTGTAGTTTGGTTTGTTGAAAATTGTTTTGATAAGATAAAATTAACAGTCAAAGATGTTGTATTTATAATTGCTGGAAGGGATCCTGTTTCCGAAATAAAAAATTTAGAAACAGATAGTATTATCGTGACAGGGTATGTTGATTCGATAGCTGAATTAATTTCAGAGTCTTTAGTGGCGATAGTTCCAATGGTCTCTGGATCAGGAATGCAGAATAAATTATTAGAAGCTATGTCATGCGGAATTCCAATTGTTGCAACATCTTATGGTGTTGGAGATGTTAATGTGTCACATATGGAAGAAGTTTTAATTTCTGATTCTGCTTTAGATTTTTCTAACCAAGTGACCAATGTATTGTTAAATCCAAAAAGCTATAATGAGATTGCACTTAACGGAAGGAAGTTTGTAGTTGATAAACATAGCTGGGATAGTCATGTAGAATCCTTGATAAAGGTTTACACTTCTATACTAGGAGCAAATAAAAAGTATTAACATCCTGACAAGATGTTGGCTATAAAAAACATTCAATCAATAGTGGGGAATAAAGTTTTACATTGAATATATTATTAACAGGCGCAACAGGATTTATCGGCCAAGCTTTAGTGTTAGAGCTATTACAGCAAGGTTTTTTCTTAACAATTGTATTGCGTAAAAAAAGCAATCTATTTGCTGATAATATTAATCAAATTATAGTTGGTGATTTAAATAATGATATTGATTGGTCGTCAATATTGAATAAGATAGATTGTATTATTCATTTGGCTGGAAAGGCGCATGTAATTGATAAATCTAAAGCCTCGGCTTTAGATGAGTTTCGTAAAATTAATACTGAATTAACACTTAATTTGGCAAAACAGGCTGTAGCAGCTGGCGTCGAAAGATTTATATTCCTAAGCTCAATTGGGGTGAATGGTAATCAAAATAATCAACCATTTTTGGAAATTGATATTCCTAATCCGCAAGAGCCATATGCAATCAGTAAATATGAGGCAGAACAGGGCTTGTTAAAATTGGCTCA
>Ga0233443_1000953_pt1 | contig 27841 bp, 24 predicted proteins | sample SI_123_September_2_FD_182784 | JGI IMG/M metagenome (GOLD analysis project Ga0233443, IMG submission 182784) | Seawater microbial communities from Saanich Inlet, British Columbia, Canada - SI_123_September2016_200_MG | ecosystem: Environmental > Aquatic > Marine > Inlet | place: Canada: British...
ACTAATGTACTGGAAATTGAAATCACCAAAAATCAAAGTATCAATCACTTAATTAACACATTATGCCAACATAAAATTGAGATCATTAGCATGAGAAATAAAAACAACAGGCTGGAACAATTATTTATTGATCTGGTAAAAAGCAACACGCCCTATATGGGCAAGCTTTAATCATTTTAACTCGTAAAAATTTTGCTAAAGTTTCGTAGGCAACTACAACTAGGATTATAACATTCATTTTCACCCTATTTTCGGCATTATTTTCGTACTCAAATAATCACATATATCCATTTTATGTTCAAAATTTCCTTGATTTGATAAAAACCTGAACTTTCGAAAAACCTCCAAAAGAGCAAAATCTAAACACACTAAATTGTTACAAACAAAATACCGTCTATTGAAGCAATGGAAATAAATGTTCATTTTCCAATATAATTCTTTTGTCTACCAAAACAAAAACTTCTTTTGTTTCTTTAAGAAGAGCATCATATTCATTAAGGTCATCATGTTTTTTATGCCATTTTTTAATGTATGAACTGAATATTTTTTTTAATTCATGAGTGTTATCAATAAAATGCTTGGCGGCTTCATTTAGTTTAGGATCTTCGTCAGTTAATAAATCAGAATAAACTGAACGACTTTCATGCTCAAGATGCAAACAAACTTTTTTACCGAAGCGTTCAATCAACTCACAAAAAACACTATTTTTTCTCAACGAAGCACTCTCAACTAAAATTTTGAGTACATTACCAATATCTTCAATTTCTTGATTTTCCTGACGAAACTCACTAATGGGTACCATAAAATTATATCCTTAAAAAATGCTTTGGTTGAAATTTCAAAAGTCTAAAACAATCCATTAATCAAATCAATATAAACCGAAATAAATCACCTTATCAAATCAAAAAATGTTAATGTTATCGGTGACATTTTTTTACAACTAGGAGTTTTTCATGGAAACTGGACAAGCAGATATTGCAGTCATCGGTTTGGCTGTTATGGGACAAAACCTGATATTAAATATGAATGACCATGGGTTTAAGGTTATAGCCTACAATAGAACAGTTTCTAAAGTTGATGACTTTTTACAGGGAAATGCAAAAGGAACTAATATTATCGGCGCACATTCTCTGGAGGAAATGATCAATTTATTAAAAGCCCCAAGAAAAATAATGTTAATGGTCAAGGCAGGCGAAGTGGTCGATACTTTTATAGAACATTTGATCCCCTTACTTACAACGAATGACATTATTATAGATGGTGGCAATTCAAATTATACCGATACTCAGCGACGCACTGAATATTTACAAAGCAAAGGAATAAAATACATCGGCACAGGTGTTTCTGGTGGAGAAGAAGGTGCTCGTTCTGGCCCCTCTATGATGCCAGGAGGAATGCCTGAAGCATGGCCAGAGGTTAAACAAGTTTTTCAGGCAATTGCCGCCAAAACACCTGCTGGCGAGCCCTGTTGCGAATGGGTTGGCAATGGTGGCGCTGGACACTTTGTTAAAATGGTACACAATGGCATTGAATATGGCGACATGCAACTCATCTGTGAAGCCTATCAATTAATGTCAGATTTATTGGGTTTAGATAATGCGACGTTAGCAAACACTTTTTCACAATGGAATAAAACTGAATTGGACAGTTACCTCATAGAAATCACTGCCAATATATTTGCCTTTAAAGATGAAGAAGGAGAGGTAATAGATCGAATACTGGATACCGCAGGCCAAAAAGGCACGGGGAAATGGACGGGAATTAACGCATTAGACCTTGGAATTCCATTAACATTAATCGCCGAATCCGTTTTTGCACGTTGCCTTTCCTCACAAAAACAAACTCGTGCCAATGCATCCAAACTCTACAAAAAACAAACTGCAAAATTAACAGATGATGACATTAGCCCCATACTGGATGACATAAAAAATGCATTATTATTTTCAAAAATTATTTCTTACGCACAAGGCTTCATGCTGATGAAAGAAGCATCCCAACAATTTTCGTGGGATTTAAATTATGGAAATATTGCTTTAATGTGGCGAGAAGGTTGTATTATAAGAAGTGTTTTTCTGGAAAATATTAAAACTGCCTTTGTTAATAATGAACAATTAGAAAACCTATTATTTGATGACTATTTTAAATCAGTTTTAGAAAAAACAATCAATAGCGCCCGACGTATTTCTGCATTAGCCATTACTCATGGTATTCCAGCACCCTCAATGACCGCAGCCGTTAGTTTCTTTGATGGAATCACCAGTCACCGTTCACCTGCTAATTTACTACAAGCACAACGAGACTATTTTGGTGCTCACACTTATGAAAGGATTGATAAAAAAAGAGGTGATTTTTTTCATACTGACTGGATTGGTTCCGCAAGTGGCATTTCGTCATCAACCTATACGGTTTGATTGTTAGGGACGATTCAAAAATAACAATGATTCCCACACGTCTGAATGGGAATCATAGACCTCTTTTAAAATCATTGTTTTCTCAATATTGGTAACCAAAAAATGACTGATTCAACCTACTTCAAGAAAAAATTAAATACTCTGAAAACAGAGCTCACTCAACGAATCAACTCTATAGATAAGGATATTCGTCATGAAGATATGTCAGCAGACTGGGAAGAACAAGCAGTAGAACGGGAAAATGATGAAGTACTTGAATCCTTAGGAAAGTCATCACAAGAAGAATTGCAAATGATAAACCAAGCTTTAAATCGTATAGAATCAGGTGAATACTTTTATTGCAGTATTTGTGGTAAAAACATACCTGAAGCACGACTTAAACTGTTACCTTTTATTTCAAACTGTATAAATTGTGCAGAAAATATAGAACAACAATCCTAAAACAACGAGTGGTTATTTCGCACAATTTCTATGCAACTATTAGTAATTCCCTAAGAAAATAATAATTTTATTATATTAGCTATTGATTATATTTTAATCTTATGTATAATACTTTTCATCGACTAGATAAACAAACACAAACAACTTCTAAGGGGAATAAATTATGAAAACTTTAATCAAAACTGTTGCAATCATCGCTGCTTTAACTGCTACTTCTGCTCAAGCATGGTGGGGAAATGGATATAACAATGGTGATGGATACGGTAATGGATATGGTAATGGCGAAGCTTCTGGTGACGCATCTTTTGGTTTCAGCATGAGCGGTAGTTCAAGAGTTCGTGGTTCTGGAAATGGTTATAACGGCTACAATGGTTATAACGGGTATAATGGTCACAACGGATATGCTCCTTACGGTTATGCTCCTGTTGCTCCAGTAGTACCACAAGCACCTCAAGCTGCTGCTAAGTAATTTCATTATTTTTCAGCAATTAATTTAACTGGAAATGAAATTAAAAAGAGGGAGATGATTTTTCATCTCCCTTTTTTATTTGTCTCAATTAATTGCTGAATCATCATTTCCAAAGCGCTTAATTGAAAAGGGTTCAATTGGCAGATGCGTTTTTCCCTCTGTGACAAGGTCGGCCATAATACAACCAATGACAGGAGACAATTGAAAACCATGTGCTGAAAAACCAAAAGCATGGTAAGCATTATCATGGTTTTTACTTTTACTAATGACGGGTATATTATCAGGCATGAAGGCTTCTAACCCCGCCCATGTCCTAACAATGGAAACATTTTTTAAATGTGGAAAAAGATCAATCACAGTCTTCGCACTGACGGCTAATTGCTGAAAATCAATTTCTGTTGACTCATCATCTGGATTATATTTTGCCATATGCGCCCCACCAATTAACAACGTACCATTTTGCATTTGTTTAAACGATAGTTTACGACTAGCAACTCCTACCACCACATTCAAAAAATGTTTCACTCTGGCAGTTATCATTAGCATAGGAGCCGATATTTTTAATGGAACAGGTTCATTGAGTTCTTTGGCAACCTGATTTGCCCAAGCACCCGCACAATTCATTAAAATATCACAGTAAAAAACTTCATCTGAAGTGGTTATTTTCCAGTTATTTTGTATCGGCTCGCAGTGAATTGCTTTACTCTGCGTATGAAAAATCACGCCCAATTTTTCTGCTTTTTGACGAAATGCGGTGGTTACATGATAAGGTCTCGCAAATCCATCTTCTCGAGAAATAAGCGCACCGACACAATGTGGTGAAAGATCAGGAATCAAACGATACAGCTCATCACGACCAATCATTTCTTCATGGTGATATCCCAGTTTTCTAACCAGTGACTCTCGTTTTTCCAACAAATTTAGGTCTGCCTGACTTTCTGCCACTCTTACCTGACCCTGAAGCTTAACATCACAATCATCATCAACAATGGTCTGAATATTTTTCCACATTTTAGAAGCTTCCACTGTCAATGGAATTTCTGCCACTGCCCGATTCAGTTGACGCAAACCTCCCGCATTAACACCAGAAGCATGTCTTCCAGGATTATCTTTTTCCAACACATGACATTTAATCCCTCGCTTTGCTAATTGCAATGCAGTAGAACACCCCATCAAACCAGCACCAATAATAATGACATCTGTCTTAATCATTTTGAACGACCGTTAAATTGGCAAGTTGTTCTATCGTAATCGGCTTAACAGGAGGACGGGTTCGGTAAAATGAAATATCTTCAATTGATTTTTTTAATTCCTGAGCGACGATATGAGTCACGGCATGATCACATTGCCGCCCCTGACACAATCCCATGCCACAACGACTGAGTGATTTTACTTGATTAACACCATGATGCCCATTTTTAATCGTTTTTCTGATTTCACCTGCAGTCACTTCTTCACAACGACAAATAATGGTTGTATCGTTAGGTTCATATAACAAATCAATAGGAGGACGAAACATAGTCTCTAAAAAGGGACGAATACCCTGGTCTTTCTTTCTGGCAACAGAATAAGGCAAGGCTCTTTCATCACGAACCTTCTGATCAATGATCTCCAATGAAAAAGCAATATTGAGCGCAACCAAATGGCCTGAATATTCGGCAGACAACGCCCCATGTATTCCTGCACCATCACCGCACACACTGACACCATTAATCGAGGTCGCTCCCCAATGATCCATTTGTGGTCGCCAGCAAAGCTGGTTTTTATCCCAATAATGATGACAACCCAGTAAACGGGTAAAAAAAGTATTGGGAATGAGTCCAAAGTGAATAAATAAATGATCACAATCCAGCATTTTTGTTTGACCAAAAATATTTTTGTATTGCAAACCCGTCAGATTATCATCACCTTGTGCCTGTAAATTTTTAATACCATGAGAAAATGCAACCCCAGCTTTTAGTAACTGCCAATGCATTTTCAGTCCTTTTGATAAATAATGACTGGCAGATAATGCTTCAGGTATTTTAAAAGGTGCTAAAAAACGGTCACTAATCGGTGCACAATCCAGTATTGCATCAACTTTAACACCTGCTTGGCTATACTGTTTAGCAATTAACAACAACAACGGCCCTGCTCCTGCAAGCACAACTTTACCCCTAGGTAACAAGCCATCATTTTTCAGCATAACTTGACCACTGCCAGCCGTCATCACGCCAGGTAATGTCCACCCAGGAAACGGCATTGGCCTTTCATAAGCACCCACCGCAATTAATATTCGTTTAGCATTAACAACAAATGTTTGTTCCTGATGTAAAATACACAATTGATTTTTATTAACTGACCAGACGGAGGTATTGGGAAAATACTGAGCTCTGCTTTGACGAAAATTAGCAATGATTGATTGACCATAAAGATACTCCTCACCTAAAATCTTTTGGCGCATTGCTGACGAATTTTCCAATGATCGATATATTTGTCCGCCAGGAGTTGCTTGTTCATCAAATAAGGCGACATCAACACCAAGCTCTGATGCCAACGTAGCCGCTGACATTCCAGCTGGACCAGCCCCAATAATAGCGAGTTCACAAGAGTTTATCATGCGATTTGACGAGAATTATTCTGACGACAGATTTTCATTCCAGGCTTCACTCTTATTAAGCAAGCTTGTTGATCTGAGACTCCATTAATTTCAACAAGACAGTCAAAACAAACACCAATCATGCAATAAGGCGCACGAGTACTTGTAGAAATAAGTGTGGTACGGTAGTTTTTTGTCGATTGATATAAAATAGCTGATGCAACAGTGGTATCGTGTGGCACTTCAACATCAACACCATCAATATTAATGATGACTAAGTCAACTTGATTTGATTCAAGATATGAGAACATCACCGTCCTTTATAATCGAACTTTTTGGGCAATATCACTGTGTTCAAAAATCATACAATCCTGTAACGATAATGTTTGCCCTGCGTGACTGCTGTGAGCTCGATTATACATGGCAAGCGCAATGGCAACATCAATGTATGCCAACCCTACCGCATTAAAGTAAATGCGTTCATCATCTGTTTCACGACCCACTTTTAATTTGGATACCAGTTCATGAAGATCTGCATAAATATCCTTAGATGACAAAATTCCTTCTGCATACATTCGACTCAATGTTTGACCTCGATGAGTCACCGTACTCCAATCATCACACACAATTTTTTCACATTGCTGTGCGACTTCGTATTCATCTTCCCAGCCACCAATATGACTATAGAAAGCCCCTGCTTTCATCCATGCAGCTTTTAGTAGAGGTGCTTGAGCAGATGTTGCCGTCACTAGAATATCTGCTCCCTCAATAGCCGCTTTAGCATGAGTATGTGTAGCGATAAAGTTCACATCAGGAAACAGTGGTGACAAGTGATCAATAAACTCTTGCTCGGCTTCAGCTGATTTATCAGCAATTCTGCATTCTTTGATCGCTGGACGCACCACTCGCATGGCAAGAAAATGCATTTTTGCCTGTTCTCCGCCACCGATAAAACCAATTATTTCAGACTCTTTTTTAGCCAGGTATTTAGCGGCAATAGCGCCCATTGCCGCAACTCTCATATTTGAGGCTAAAGTTCCATCCATCACGGCAATAGGGAAGCCTTTTTCAATTTCAGATAACACAAACAATGCGGAAAGGTTTTGTTCAGCATATTTTTCAGGATTTCGGGGGAATACCGAAACCCATTTTACACCACAAATTTTTTCGTCAAGCAATGTTGCTGGTAAACAATTAATACGCTCCTGAGTTGCTTGGTTAAAAATTTGTACAATTTTTTCAGGAAATAGAATTTTGTCTTGTTCGTATGCCAACATAGCCTTTTCAGCAACTTCTATTGCCATACGAAGATCAAAACACCCCGTATCAATTAGGTCTTCTTGAGATAAATATGAAAACTGAACACCGTGTTTGTGCATTTATTTTCCCTTTGTAGCTTAAGGAATGATCACGAAATAACTTTCCATTTTTGATTTCATATTTAGATGATTAGAGTAATGATGTTTGGTCATAAGTATTCGTTGTAAAATCGTCAACCATACTGCCATCAATATCTTCCATTTCATCTTCCTGCTCAATCAGGTTAATCGCAACACCAACAAAATCGGTATCGGTAATAATACCAATAACATGATCTTGTTTCACCACAGGCAAACAACCAAATTTATGACGCTGCAATTCCAGACCTGCAGCCCGCAAACTATCTTTCTCACTGACCGTATGCACCTGTTTCATCATAATTGATTCTAGTGTTATTGAGGACTCCATATTACGATGCTCATCAATATTAATCGAATCTATCTCTGAATTTTCTATTTTCAACAAATCTCTCTGAGTTACTAAACCAGCCAGTTTTCCATCAGCATCAACAATGGGTAAATGCCTAATATTTGAATTCATCATAATTTTCCTAGCTTTCAAGATACTATCTGATGTTTTTAATGTCACTACATCTCTAATCATTATTTCACCCACAGTAATCATGGTCTTCTCCTTATAAAATAATTTATGTCTTTCTATTTCCATGCTATTTCGTCATCTTTGTTTCACTTTAAATAGATGACTTTGAAAGAATAATAATTGACTCACAAGACATATTTTATGTAATATCTCTCGCCATTCCCATGACTTGAATCAATTTCGTGTGCATTTAATCTCCTTTTTTAAAATATTTTTGCTAATACTTGAATGATCGACTATTTTGATTAATATTTAGTATATATTTTACAAATTTTTTATTTCGACCTGAAAAATCAAATTTAATTTAATTTTTCAGGTTCAACAACATAGGCTGGATAATAATGGGTAACAGTATTTTTATAAAACTTTCACTACCACTTATAGTGATTATGATTATTGCAACGTTTGGCTTATATGCCCTGACTTCATCAATTGTTATTATTCCAATGGTTATTTCTATCATTGTCATCTTAGCCACTTTGTTTTTTACCGTACAAAGTTTCATGTCGGTACCATTATCAACAGCAACATCTGCAATTAAAGCCTTGTCAGATGGCAATTTAAGCACTAACATCAATGCAACTTCTGGCGATGAAATGGGTAAATTACTAAAAAATATTGACCTGTTAACAAGTAGTCTCAGAGAAGTTTTTATCGAAATAAATGAAACCAATTCTCAAATTTCCACCTCTGCCGTACAATTATCTGATGTAGTCGTCAAATCAAACAACGAAGCAAACAAACAAAATCAAGAAATCGAACAAGTCATTCACTCACTTCAAAACATGTCTTCAACAGTTGATCAAATTGCGACAAATACTGCCGAAGCATCACAAACATCCACTGAATCACAAACTGAAGCACAAAATGGCCGAAGCATTGTTTCTACCACCATCAGTGAAATTCAAACATTGGTAAACGATGTTGAAAATGCAACACAAGTTATTCAAACGTTAGAGAAAGACAGCGAGAATATTGGTGGTGTTTTAGATGTTATCAAAGGCATTGCGGATCAAACCAATTTACTGGCATTAAATGCAGCGATCGAAGCCGCCAGAGCGGGCGAACAAGGACGAGGCTTTGCCGTTGTTGCGGAGGAAGTCAGGACATTAGCACAACGTACTCAGGAATCAACCTCTGAAATAGAGCAAATGATAGAGCAGTTCCAGTCGAGATCAAGAGAAGCGGTTGCCGCTATGATTGAAGGTGGCAAACACACTCAATCCAGTGTGGAACAAGCAGAACTTGCAGGCAAATCACTTAACTCTATCACCAGCTTTATTGAACACATCAAACAAATAACAGAACAAATTGCTAATTCTGCCGAGGAACAAACGGTAGCAGCCTCGGAAGTTAGCCAAAATATGGAAGTCATTAAAGTAAGTGCCAGTGACAATGCCGATCATTTAAGCTCAGTATCATCCGCCAGTGAAAACTTAATAGACTCCATTTCATCCTTACAAACAACCATCAAAAAACTTAATATTTAGCTCGCCTATACTAAATCTATTTTTATTGAATTGATCGCTGACACGGCATTATTTTGTGCATTTTGCCTGTCAGAACCCATGACAATAATCACACCTGTTCGTTTAGTGTGATTATCCAGTTCAGCTAATTTTTCACCAATCTCTACACGCATTTCACAAAGCTCGACTTCATTACGATGTTTAATCAAATCAACACCCGTGATATTTTTGACCACACCTTTTTCTGGAAACATATAGCGTTGACAAACCGATTTTTGATATTTAGGAGTCAACTCCTCTTCTAAAACTTTTTCTCCCAGCGCTGATTTAATCACACAACCCACAAAATCCACACCCGTATTCAGCGGAATTTCATGGCTACAAAAGTAACCGCCACTCAATCGAGTGGTTATTTCTATGATATGAGGAACACCCTCATTAACCACAACATCTCCCTTAACAACACCCATTGTGACTCCCAAACTCATGGCAGCCTGATGAACGGTTTGTTTTACTCTTGATTGCAAATCTTGTGATAAAAAACTGGGTAAATCCCCCCCATTTTCTATGATAAAAGGAGCAAACTTATCCATTAATTCATAGTTTCGATCAGAAAACCCAGGCGTTAATGTCTGCCCATTGATAACCATTGATTCTGTGCTAATTTGTGGCCCCGACAAAAAACGTTCCACCATCACTTGGCCACGCCCAGACTGGCTAACCGAATAATTATAAGCCCATTCCAAATCAACCTGATCACTTAACCTTAAAACCCCACGCGCACCACGACCATCGACAGGCTTAATAACCAAAGGCAATCCATGTTGTTTCACCAATTGCTGCAAATGTTGAAAATCATCAACAGAGCTATACCAGGGAATAGCAACGCCATCTTTGGCAAATTTATCTTTCATTGCCACTTTATCAACCGCCATTTCAGCCGTAGCAACAGGCACGCCAGGCAACGCCAAAGCATGGGCAATATGTGCAACAGTATGTGGCGCATCATGACCTGCACTCATTACACCATCTAATGTTCTTTTATTTTGACTGTAATTTTTTGCCTTTTCCACTGAACCCGCAACATCAAAGGTACTGGAAATAATTAAGTCATCTGCATATTTTATTCCTGGTGCACTCTCATAACCATCCAACACGACCACATAACAGCCCATACTTTTGGCTTTTTGAATGATTGGAATTGCTTCTAAGCCTGCACTTAAAATTAGAATTGTTTTTGTCAAAAGTTTCTCCATATACTTAGGGACGATTCAAAATTAACCTTTACATTTACTCGAGCTTTTGCCCACAGGCTTCGTTACTCAAACAGTTGCATAGTTCGACTATGCGCCTGTTTTCGTGCCTTGCCTGTGAACAAAATATCTTCGCAAATTGTAAGGTTATTTTTGAATCGACCCTTAGGAACAAAAGTTATTTCGTGTTCGTTCCTTATTACAATTGTTTTATAATATAATCCGCAACTCTGAAAGAATTGGCATAAATAGTCCAGGTGTAAGGCGCACTTCCCGCATTTGGCATAAAACTACCATCCGTTACAAACAGGTTATCAATATCATGAGCCTGACAATATTTATTCAATACAGAGGTTTTAGGATCATCGCCAAAACGACAACCACCCGCCATTAAATTGGTTGGAGGAGAACCCACCGCAAAAGACACCACGTCTTCTGCTCCCATCTGTTTGAGCACACTTGCACCTTTGTTCGCCAAATACCAGCCCACTTGTAAATTTCTAACATGAAATCCTAAGCGAGTTTTTGCAACAGGTCTATTCCAATGGTCTTTCACCACGGGATCCAGTGAAACGAAACAATCATTGATTGGTAACCAGTCACAAAAAGCTTCTATTTTTATGTATTGGCTGTCAATAAAATGTGTTTCCAGCTTTCTTTTTAACGGTTTCCCCCATAACAAACCATTATGACCACTGGTTTGACGACTGGCTCGTATCACAGGGTTCGGATGAATATTTATAAAATCAATCGTACCCCCTTTTTGTTTTACACCGAACTCAGGATCATCAATCACATACCAGTCTTGTATATTTCTATTAATGAACGTTCCAATTTGTTTAAATTTTGGGTTCAATTTTGTTGCATCAAAACGTCCTGAACCTGCACCACCGCCAGCAAATAATAAATTTTTCCCCACTTGCCCATGATTATTTACCAAGCCATTGGGAAAATTTGCATTGGCAGACAACAACAATAACCGAGAAGTTTCAACAGCCTGACAAGCAATCACGAATATTTTTGCTTGAATATGTTTTTTGCGATTATTGCTGTCAACGCATTCAACTTCTGTGATTTTATTTTTGTGATTACAAATCAACCTATGTACAGCGGTATTTGCAATTATTTGGCATTTGCCCGTACTAACCGCCTGATTCAATAATGCCGCACGAGAACTTCCCTTAGCTCCTGTTGCACAACCATAACTACCGCAATAACCATTATAACTACAAGCATTGCGTTGATTGACTGAAGTTGACAAAATAGCCCGAGAGGTGGTTAATGAATTAATTCCCATTACACTACATGACTGATCAATCATTGATGCAAAAGGATGTTCTTGAGTCGGTGGATAAGGGAAATTTGCTGTGCTTCTTGGTTCTGCATGAGGATGTTGGCTCACCTTACCTGAAATACCCACAATTTCTTCAACTTTTTGATAATAAGGTTCTAAATCATCATAAGAAATAGGCCAATCCACTACATTAGCCCCTTCAATTGGACCAAAGGTTGACAATAATTTAAAATCCATGGGTTTTAGCCGATGAAAAAAACCACTCATGAAATTACTGCTTCCACCAACACAGTTGCCATTCCATAAATTCCAGGATGATTGACGTGTTTGTTCTTGTTGCCAGCCGCCTTCATCCATTTCCAATTCAATCACATGCTGTTCTTTTTTTAGATCCGAGGTATAACCGTCACGCAAACAACAAGCTCGCTCATCTTTGAAAAAGTCTTTTTCTGTTAACCATGAACCTTTTTCGATGACAACCACAGAATAACCCGCTTTTGCCAAGGTATAAGCAATGGGGCCACCGCCAGCACCACTACCAACAACACAAACATCAAAATCTTTTTGCATATTAAATCCCAGAAACTTTAGTTGGACGAGGAAATCCAGCTTGATGTTGCAACCATTTCCAACCAATTTCGTTGGGATTACCGCCATAAATTGGATCGGTCAACAAAGCTTCCAAAACCATATCCAGCAGAATATTTAACCATGCTCCTCCAATTCTCGTTTTTTCAAACCAACGCAGAAATATTTCTTTTTCGGCTATCGATAAGGAGATAAAAGATTGTTTTTGATATTTTCGTTGAAACAAAAGTTGAAAATGATGAATACCTTGCCTGAACTCATTCAGCTCTTTTATATCCACAGTCGGCACTTGATAAATCGACTTTAAATATTCCAATGCATTGATATCAGACGCTCCAGGAGAATTCTTTTCATGAGGCAACAAATGATTTTGTATTTGTCCAATTAATTGCCATTGTTGTACCGTTATTAATGAACGGTTTGATTCATTTGGCATCAACGTCATGGCATTGACTTTGACAGAAGACAACAGTGCAAGCACAGAAGATACTTTGATTAAGAAGCTTCTCCTGGATAAATTGGTTGAATTCAGGTTTTTCATTGATGCGCTTCAATTTGTGGGTTTTCTGCAACTGCTTGCAACATCCACATTAACCATTGCGGTTTTAAATAACCTCGTCTTTTTATAATTTCTTCGCCCTTGGCGTTAAAAATAATCGTCGCAGGCCGTCCATAATCTTTATATTTTTTCTTCAATTCCAGTACATCATCTTCATCAGCTCTGACCGCAATATAATATTTTTGGATTGTCTCAATCACCGCTTTATCATGATAACTGATTGCGTCCATTTTTTTACACCATTGACACCACTTAGCAGTTAAATCTAATAAAACCAAGCGATTATTTTGTTTTGCTTGCTGAAAAACCAGAGGAGACCATGTTTGCCAATTTAGTTGCTGAGAGGTTAACTTGGTACTTGCACTAACAGAGACCGAAAACAAAGATACAATCAATAAAATAATCATTTTCATCAGACACTAAACTCGATTTAGAATTTTATCCAGTCCGTGAGAACTTAATATTCTCTTCAAATAACCAAATAGATAGGTCGGAAATGTCACATAATACCGAGGGTTAGGTATTTTTTTCTCCAATGCCAAGGCCACTTTTTTCATCACTGCATCGGGAGGTAATGTAAAAGGTACTGCTGGGCCTTCTTTTTGTAAGCGATCTACCATGGCTTGATATTCCGTAGAAAAATGACTATTTTCCCGATCAATGTGTTGCATAAATTTTAAAGCCGCATTCTTTCGAAACAAGCTAGTCACTGGACCAGGTTCAATTAAAACCACATGAATATTACTGCCTTGCAACTCAAGTCTCATGGTATCACTCAACCCTTCCAAAGCAAATTTTGAGGCATTGTAAGCCCCTCTGAATTTCAAGGCAACAAAACCCAGTACAGAACTATTTTGAATAATTCGACCTTCACCTTGCTTTCTCATAACAGGCATAATCAATTGCGTAAGTTCATGCGTGCCAAATAAATTGGTTTCAAATTGTTCTCTTAATACTTCACGTGACAAGTCCTCTACCGCTCCAGGTTGGCCATAAGCACCATTATTAAATAAAGCATATAATTGACCACCAGTTTGATCTAATACTTGAGCGACTGCTGATTTAATGGATTCAGAATCAGCTAAATCTAACTGATACGCCTGCAAACCTCGTTTTGATAATTTTTCAACATCTTCAATTTTACGTGCCGTTGCAAAGACCTGGTAACCCATTTTTTGTAACTCAAATGCACAATATTCACCAATACCACTGGAACATCCCGTGATTAAAATGGTCTTATCTAATCGACTAAATTTCATAAATAATCCAGCAACCCTTTAAAAATAACTGTATTATTGTACCCAGATTTAACAACTAAAGGAATTTAAATGACAATTAAAATCGGTTTTGTGATGGATCCAATCGAGACAGTCAAACCACACAAAGACACGACTTTTGCCATGATGCTAGAAGCCCAAAAAAGACAATGGTCAATTTATTCAATCACACAACCTGATTTATACATTGAAAATGCAGACCCACGAGCCTCAGCTAAAATAATCACTGTCGCAGATACAACGAATTATTACCATGAACAGGATCAACTTGATATTTCATTGACTGAATTAGATATTATTATCATGAGGAAAGACCCCCCTTTTGATAATGAATATCTTTACGCCACTTATATTTTGGAATTGGCAGAAAAGAAACAGGTATTGGTTCTCAATAAACCACAATCATTGCGTGATTTTAATGAGAAAATTGCCGTCAACTGGTTTCCACAATGTTGCGTTCCCAGCATGGTGACATCAAATCCAACTCAAATTAAGTCTTTCATCAAAAAACACCATGACATTATTTTAAAACCTTTGGATAAAATGGGTGGACAGGAAATATTCAGAATCACCGAACAAGATAAAAACACCAACGTCATCATTGAATCAATTACTCGCAATGCATCACAGAAGATCATGATTCAACAATACATTCCTAAAATTCTTGATGGCGACAAAAGAATTCTTATCATCAATGGCAAGCCAGTTCCCTATGCTTATGCAAGAATCCCAGCCAGCGGTGAAACTCGAGCCAATCTGGCCACAGGTGGTCGAGGTATTGGAGTCAAATTAACCGAAAGAGACCAATGGATTTGCCAACAACTGGGCGATACTTTGAAAACCAAAGGTTTAATTTTTGTGGGCATTGATGTCATTGGAGACTATTTGACAGAAATTAATGTTACCAGCCCCACTTGTGCTCGTGAACTTGACGCCCTTTATGATATCAATATATGTGGAGACTTTATGGATTCTATAGAGCAATCACTGCAACAATTATCTGTAAACAAATAGGATACTACGAGGTAATCGTTCAAATACTTTTAAGTTGCTCTTCAATTTCTTCAACACTTAATCCGGTACTTTGGCTTATTACCGCAATGCCTATACCTGCTTTATATAAATTGATAGCAACTTCTATTTTCCCCTCTATTTTTCCTTCTATTTTTCCTTCTATTTTTCCTTCACTATGCCCTGTTTTTTTTGCCAGACTTAACGAACCTTTTTGTAAAAATATCCAATCCTTCTTACGGTGTTGAAGCTCTAATTCTTCTTCACTGAAATTGGCTTCATTGGCAATCGCATAAGCTCTGGTTAATTCTTTTGTCATATTTTTGGGAATATATTCAAGGCTACCCGCATTTTTTATAAAAAACAGCCATTTATCTTGAACACTTTCAAGCTCTTGCTCTGTTTTGATAAATTTAGGTAGCTCAATAAAGATGAGCTCGATGTCGTCAGTATACTCAACCAATTGTTGCTTTTCTATCAATTTAAAACGTGTAATTAACGCCTGATTGTCTTGAAACAAATTGAAATCAGTAATGGTTAAAGCGATGACGGGATTGAGTAGAGAATATTCATCTCCCTTTTTCAATTGTGACGAATATTTTTTGGCAGCATTGTACAAAATACGCTTTTCTAAACCTTCAACATTTAAAACCTGCATTTCAATAATGACATGACAGCCATTATCTAAAACAGCTTTAACATCCACATAAGTATCTTTCATGCCTTTAAGCATGGGAATATTATAGGGATCAACAATATCAAGAGAGATTATTTGATGATTGTTTTTAAATTCAACAACGGAATTTAAGAAGCTAATGAGTAACTCTTTAGAATCATCACTTCCAAATACTTTTTTAAAGGCAAAATCTGTTTTTATGTCTAGAAAATCCATAATAACAGTATAAAACAAACTCAGTGACAATCAAATAACAAAAAACAAATAACAAAAAAATGCTTTTTCACTCCTGATTTTAGTAAAAACTTTGTTTTTCCGATGATTTTAATTTCCATCAGACTTCCAAATTAATGTCGCCATTCTACCCGTTATATTCTGCCGTCTATAGGAAAAAAACTTAGAATCATCAGCAAAAGTACACCATTGTCCGCCATAAATTTGATTTAATCCTAATGCCTGCATTTGCAATTTAGCCAATAAAACCAAATCAGCCAAATACTGATCATTATCAACGTGTTTAAATGCTTGTTGATAAGAGATTGATTGCTCAACAAAACTAGAGACCATTGCTTGGTTAACCTGATAATTTACCTGACTAATTGCAGGTCCAATCCATGCCATTAACTTTGAAGATTTACAATCAAATTTTGCTATTGCCTGAGCAATAATACAACCTGCCAAACCTTTCCAACCAGCATGTACCGCACAAACTTGATGTCCATTTTGATCACATAGCAATACAGGGACACAATCCGCCGTTAACACGGTACAAACCATATTATTACGCGAAGTTATGATGCCATCTGCAGCCATAGATTTTGTATCTTTATCCGCATCGATGATTTCATTTCCATGAATTTGAGTCAACCATCGAGGATCACGGGGAAGAGCTAGTATTCGCTTTAGATGTTGCCTATTTGCGTTAACATGCTGCAAATCATCATCCACATGATCGCCTAAATTCATTGAATGATAAGGAAAAAGACTGCATCCTCCAGATCGAGTCGTACAAATTGCTCGTATATTTTCAGGTGCAGGCCAGTCAGGACTGAGCCAGTCATAAGGGGGCATTATTTTCGTCATTTTTCAAACACTCAAGTAAATTCATAAAATCATCAGGCAATGTCGATTGCCACTGCATTAATTCTCCTGATTCTGGATGAGTTAGACCTAATTCTTTAGCATGAAGCGCTTGTCGCTTAAATCGACGTAGTTTTTCTGCCAGCTCATCACTACAACCTGCTGGAATTTTCAAACGCCCCCGATAAACCTGATCTCCCACCAATGGATAACGAATATGAGCCATATGAACTCGAATTTGATGAGTACGCCCTGTCTCCAATTGAACTCGAACATGAGTATGGTGTGAAAACTTTTCGAGCAACCTATAATGAGTCACAGCATGCTTACCGTTTTCAGTCACTGTCATTTTTTTTCGATCAATACGATGTCGTCCAATAGGCTCATTCACACAACCTCCTGCGGTCATCACCCCACAAGCAACCGCTTCATAGATCCGAGAAACCGTTCGCTCCTGCAACTGATCAACCAATTGTTTGTGTGCAGATAAAGTTTTAGCAACAACCATTAAACCCGTTGTATCCTTATCTAAGCGATGCACAATACCTGCACGAGGAATAGCATTTAACTCATCACAATGATTTAACAAACCGTTTAACAGAGTTCCATGATGATGACCTGCGGCAGGATGAACCACCAATCCTGCAGGTTTATTAATCACTAAAATTGACTCGTCTTCATAAACCACATTCAATCGAATTGATTCCGCTTGATGATGCACTTCATCAGCAACAACACCAGACAACTCTATCATGTCACCACCGAACACTTTGATTTTTGGTTTAACAATTTGTTGGTTAACTTTCAGTTCACCTGACAATATCCATTGTTTTAAACGACTCCTGGAAAATTCAGGAATCAGTAACGCCACAATTTTGTCAAATCTTTCACCTGAATATTTTTCAGGCACTATTTCTTGTCTTTCGATTATATTTTTATTCATTGCCTATTTAATTACCATTTCCAAATCTAAATCACCATTTTTTTGATTATTGAATTGTTTATACAATAACTGTATTTTTTATCATCTTATTTAGGTAACATTGTGTCAATATAATTTAAGCTCAGGATAACCCATGCGATTTTCTATTTTTAAATTCATCTTCCTACTCCAGTTACTGCTCATTACTGGTTGCGCCTCATTGACTGAAGAAAAAGATGAAACTAAAGATTGGACCGCCAAAAAACTTTATGAAAAAGCCAAAGACGCTCTAAATGATCGTACTTATGAATCCGCCATCGACCTATATGAGAAATTAGAAGCTCGCTACCCTTTCGGTCGTTATGCTCAACAAGCCCAACTTGATGTTGCTTATGCTTATTATAAATTTGATGAACCCGATGCAACCATTGCCGCCACTGAAAGATTTATCAGACTTCACCCAAGGCACCCCAATATTGATTATGCCTATTATTTAAAAGGCTTAGCAAATTTTAATCGAGGCATTACATCATTAATGCGTTACACCCCAATGGATGCATCACAAAGAGACCCTGGATCAACCAAAGATTCTTTTAAGGATTTTGCCATTTTATTAAGAAAATTCCCTAAAAGTAAATATTTTGATGATGCCAAACAGCGCATGGTTTATTTACGCAACACTCTGGCATACCACGAAATGAATGTTGCCAATTATTATATGGGCAGAAAAGCCTATCTTGCAGCATTAAACAGAGCCAAATTTGTAGTTGAAAAGTACGACAAAACCCCTGCCGTACCTGAAGCACTTCAATTAATGAAGCTAGCTTATGACAAACTGAAAATGCCCATTTTAGCAAAAGACACCCAACGTGTTTTTGCCTTAAACTTCCCTAACGGTGTCCCAAAAAAAGATTTAAAAAATACCATTTGGGAATATATGGAACTGGATAAATAAATTTAGGCAAAATATTTATTTATCTTATCATCAAACTCAACTATAATGCATCGCCATATTTTCAGATACTAACCCTCTTATTATTAGAGACTGTCCGAGAGTTCAAATTCTTGTCAAATCAATGACTAAAATTGTTGAGAAATACCTTAACAAGACTCTTTGATTATACAATTTTACCGAAAAATTTGTACTCAAGCAGCCTCTCAAGATGGAATTCTGAGTTTCGGACATAACACCTTTGGGGTTTTGTCAGTGTCAATCACTGCGACCTATTCTTCCCCGATAATTTATTGCCTATGGACTATCAATTATGAGAATTGCACAAGAAGCCTTAACATTTGATGATGTATTATTAATCCCTGCTTACTCATCAGTATTGCCTTGCGACGTTAGCCTACAAACTCAATTAACCCAAAAGATTCATTTAAATATTCCTTTGCTATCTGCTGCAATGGATACCGTTACCGAGTCTAAACTGGCAATCACGCTGGCCCAAGAAGGTGGCATTGGTATTATTCATAAAAACATGACCATTGAAAAACAGCAACACGAGGTTTTTTCTGTCAAAAAATATGAAAGTGGTGTTATCAGACAACCCATTACAGTCTCCCCTGATGTCAAAATCAGCCATGTAAAAAAACTGATGAAGGAACATAATATTTCTGGTGTTCCTGTTATTAAAGATGATCAATTGGTTGGCATCGTAACCCGTAGAGATTTGCGTTTTGAAACACAATGGGAATTACCTGTTAACGCCATCATGACACCCAAAGATCAGCTGGTCACAGTAGATGAAGATGCGGATAGAGATGAAGTTATCAAATTATTTCATCAACATAAAATTGAAAAAGTTCTGGTTACCAACAAACAATTTCAACTGACAGGACTGATAACAGTAAAAGATATTCAAAAATCCAAAGATTTCCCTTATGCCTGCAAGGATGATGATGGTCGTTTAATTGTCGGTGCGGCCGTTGGCACTGGCGCAGACACTCAAGACAGAATCACCGCATTAGCGGAAGCAGGTGCTGATGTCGTTGTCGTTGATACCGCACATGGTCATTCACGAGGAGTTATCCAAAAAATTGAATGGATCAAAGAAAATTTCCCAGAACTACAAGTAATTGGTGGCAATATTGCTACAGCAGATGCGGCACTGGCGTTAGCAAAAGCAGGGGCAGATGCTGTTAAAATTGGCATTGGGCCAGGATCAATTTGTACCACTCGCATTATTGCAGGCGTTGGCGTTCCACAGATTTCAGCAGTATCCAATGCTGCCAAAGCTTTAGCCGAATACAACATTCCTGTCATTGCTGATGGTGGTATTCGATACTCTGGAGATGTCGCCAAAGCCATTGTTGCAGGAGCGCACACCGTGATGATTGGTAGTCTGTTCGCAGGAACAGAAGAAGCCCCTGGAGAAGTTGAATTATACCAAGGCCGATCTTATAAATCTTATCGTGGCATGGGATCTTTAGGAGCAATGGCGTCCAAACAAGGCTCTAGTGACCGTTATTTCCAGGAAAATGTAGATAAGAACAAGCTGGTTCCAGAAGGCATTGAAGGTCGAGTCCCCTACAAAGGCTCTATGATTGCAATTCTCAACCAGTTAATCGGCGGCATTCGTTCAAGCATGGGATACACAGGTTGTGCCAATATTCAAAGCATGAGAAGCAAACCTGAATTTGTACGTATCACCAATGCTGGTTACAGAGAAAGCCATGTTCACGATGTATCAATCACCAAAGAAGCTCCAAATTATCGCTCAACTTAGGAACTAGCACGAAATAATTTCCCGTTATTGGTCCATCTTCACTTCGCCTTCAAATGATCTTCCGTTATAAAAGCTCAGAATAGAACAACTATTTCTACACTTTTATTCAATCAGATCATTTGAATCCAAATAAATATGAAGCCAAGAACGGGAAGTTATTTCGTGTTCGCCCCTTAATATTTAATATTACAGAGACCACCATGAATTCAAAGATAGATTTACACCATGATAAAATAGTTGTGCTAGATTATGGCTCGCAATATACACAATTAATTGCCAGACGCATTAGAGAATCAGGCGTTTATTGCGAAATACATCCTTACGATATTTTTGAACATGAAATAAAACAGCTCAATGCCAAAGGCATTATTTTATCGGGTGGCCCAGAATCGACGACTCAAGAAGAAGCCCCCAAAGTTTCACAAAGCATCTTTGAATTAAACATTCCCATTCTGGGTATTTGCTATGGAATGCAAGCCATCACATCAATGTATGGCGGACAAGTTGAGACTTCTGAACATAGAGAATATGGCTATGCTCAAGTCCGTGCCAGAGGACATTCGGCATTATTAACTGACATAGAAGACCACACAACAGCCGAAGGTTTTGGTCTGCTTGATGTCTGGATGAGTCATGGCGATCGAGTAACTAAATTACCTGATAACTTTATCGTAATTGCTTCAACTGACAATGCGCCTATAGCGGGTATCGCCAATGAAAATAAAAAACTATATGGCTTACAATTTCACCCAGAGGTCACCCATACGACCCAAGGCAGTCGAATACTTGATCGTTTTGTCAAAGAGATTTGCCAATGCCAAGCTTTATGGAGCCTGGATAATATCATTGATGATAATATTCAAAAAGTACAGCAGTTAGTTGGCTCAGATCAAGTATTACTGGGCTTATCTGGTGGCGTTGATTCATCTGTTGTTGCGGCCATGTTGCACAAAGCCATTGGAGATCAGTTGATCTGTGTTTTTGTTGACAATGGCTTATTGCGCCTCAATGAAGGCGACCAAGTAATGGCAACTTTTGACCGCCACATGGGAGTCAAGGTCATTCGTGTCGATGCTGAAAATAGATTTTTAGATGCCTTAAAAAATGTCGTTGACCCAGAAAAGAAACGCAAAGTCATTGGTAATCTCTTCATTGAAATTTTTGAAGAAGAAGCTGCAAAATTAGAAAATATAAAATGGTTAGCACAAGGTACTATTTATCCCGATGTTATTGAATCCGCTGGCTCCAAAACAGGCAAAGCCAAAGTCATAAAATCTCATCATAATGTTGGTGGATTACCTGAGCGTATGAAAATGTCATTGGTAGAACCACTGCGAGAATTGTTTAAAGATGAAGTGAGAAGACTCGGCGTTGAACTGGGATTACCCTCTGAAATGATTTATCGCCACCCTTTTCCTGGTCCTGGACTGGGAGTTCGTATTCTGGGCGAAATTAAAAAAGAATATGCTGATATTTTACGACTGGCTGATGCTATTTTTATTGAAGAATTATACAAACACAATTTGTATGACAAAGTCAGCCAGGCTTTCGCTGTTTTCATTCCCGTAAAATCTGTTGGTGTGGTTGGTGATAACCGACAATATGACTTTGTTGTTAGTTTGCGTGCGGTTGAAACAATCGATTTCATGACCGCCAAAGCGGCTCACCTCCCCTATGAACTACTGGACAAATTATCCACACGAATCATCAATGAAGTCTCAGGAATTTCACGTGTGGTTTATGATATTTCTGGCAAGCCACCAGCAACTATCGAGTGGGAATAAATTTACAACTCATCCATGACAATCACATCACGATAATGTAATTTAAAAACAACAACTTAACATATAATTAACTTTTTAAAGAAACCACTAATAAACACAAATATTCATCAATAATATTTGTATTTATTAGTGCTATTCGTGGTTAAGGTAACTCTCAAATAATATTGTTGATAATGATATAATTTTCTTTAAATATTGCCCGAAATTGGGTTTGAAAATTATACTTGTTAGCGAGGCACAGTGATTTTTCTGCCACGATTAGCGACTTCGTTCAACAATACAATATAAGTAGGTGACCATAATTATATTAATATTTTCACTCAATATTTTCCACTCTTTGGCACTACTACTCTGACCGAATAGATCTCTATGCAATCAGAGCAGTAACACCGAAGGTCAAAAAATCTTGAGCGAAAATTTTGTTAAGATAATTATGGCCACCTTCTAAGTAACATGAAATTGAAATGTTATTTTTAGATGGTTGAACGCACCGTTCTCAGGTGCTACTTAGTTAAAGCGCTAAATTTAAATTCCAATTTCTCTTAATCTCTTAACCAAGTCTTTCACATAAGAAGCTGTCAAAAAAGTAAAATGATTTCCCTGTACAGAATAATGCTGTACTTTTTTGTCGCCAAGCTGTTCTAATGCCAATATCGATTCATCGTCTAAACGGTAATGATTTTGTGCCTTCATATTATAAACAGGCACCGATTGTGCTTTTGGTTGGTAGCTACAAACACTGTGAATATTATCGTGAAATGCGTTCATAAAAGATTCAAACCACTCAACAGGCACGTCATTTAGAGGCTTATCTAATCGATAGAGAACTGTAAAAATAGCCTTTATTAAAACCTTTCGGGGTAAATATGACAGAGTTTTTGCCAGCCAAACAATAAAAGAAGACTTTTTAAACTCCAACGTATCAATTATTTTACCAAGTAATAAAATTTCATCAGAATATTGTGCGAATATCTGTTTTCGAGATAAATTAACATCCATAAAAAGGCGGCACAAAATCATAAAAGCCCAAGGACTAAGCTGCAGAGTCTTTGCTTGTAAAGGCTGATCTTTCACTTCAAAAAGTTCTGCAGAATATGCCATGATCGATTTAATAGAATTTTTCAATATAATCGTTTTTTCATATGGAAAACGGTATGGTGAAATAGTATCAAGTAAAATTAATTTTTCGACATGAACACCTTTTTCTTGCAATTTAACCAATAATGCATGTGCAATTAATCCTCCCATTGACCAGCCAGCTAATACGATAGGCTCATTATTATAATGTGCTAAAAAATGTGTCAAATAATAATCTGTTAACTCATCCATATTACAAAAACGTTGATTTTCGTTAAATAGAGGATATTGCAACGCATATACCGCGTGGGTTGCACTTAAGTGATGTGCTAAATCGGTATAACAAAAAATAAAACCACCAGGGGGATGTATCAGCCATAATGCCTTACTGCCAGCTTTTTCATTCAGGCACACCACGGGTCCCGTTTTATGAGAAGAAGAATCAAGCAATAATGATATGCAATGACGAATAGTAGGTTTTTCTAAAAAACCAGCAAACGGAAAAGAAACACCAAAACATTCTTCCATTTCTGCAATTAACGCAATTGCTTGTAAAGAATCCCCGCCTAATTCAAAAAAAGATTCATCTAAATGAATATTAATTCTCTGTAATTTTTCTTGCCAAATTAAAATAAAGCGTCGTTCAATCACATCAAAACTAGGTAATTCAAACTCATCATCTTGTTCTAATAACAAATAATTTTCATACCAGCGCTTTAACAATTTTCTATCAACTTTACCACTCAATAACCGAGGAAAAGAATCCACTAGATGATAATGGTGTGGCAAATACGCTACTTTACCTTGCAAGTGTTTTTGAAAAATAACAGGCTCGATGAATTGTTTGGCGGTATAAAAAACAATAATTTCATTTGAATCGTTATTAAGTAAACTATCCACAAAAACACCATCAATCCTATCCAGTGTTTGCAATGTATTTTCAATAGAATCTAATTCAACCCTAACCCCGTTTACTTTTACCTGTCTATCTTTACGACCTAAAAATTCAATTTGCCCATCAGCTCCTTGCCGTGCGTAGTCTCCAGTTAAATAAATTAGCTTATCAGATACAATATCACGTCTAAACACACTCGCTTGCACATGCTCTAACTGCCAATACCCTAAATTTTTAAAAGGCAACGATATGGCCATCTCCCCTACTTTTCCAACGGGTAACACTTTTTTATTTGCAGACAAAAAATAAAGATCAACGCCAGTAATCGGTTGTCCAATTGGAATCATTTTTTTATTCTGATCATCTTTCGATATACGATAAAATAATTTTGTCATCACAGTTTCTGTTGGCCCAAACATATTAATAAGCTCAACAGTCGCGTTACTTGATAAAAACCATTTTTTTACATCTAACGGATAAACAATTTCTCCCGCCAAGAAAATATGCTTCAGATGCTTTATTGGCGGCTGATCCATTAATAAAGCCCGAAACAAAGATGGCACCATATGCAAAATAGAAATATAATTACTATTAAGCCACATCAACATTTTTTTAGTATGCAATGCAGTGTCGGATGTAGGCATATCAATGATTGTCCCACCACAAAATAAAGGCAGAAAAAAATCTCTTAAAGAAGCATCGTATACACTTTTTGTTAAACGCCCCAAACGAAGTGATTTAGAAAACTTAAAAGAATCACTTTGCCATAAAATAAAATGACTAATGCCATCAAGATTACCTTGAATTGCTTTTGGTGTTGCGGTTGTACCAGAGGTAAAAAAAAGATAACAAGGAAGTGAGGTGTCTATTTTTTTATCGAGTAATGCTTTCTCTGTAAACAAAGAAGGCGTTAATGACGAATGAGGTTTCTCATTAAAAGTATTCGAACAATTCCACAAAGAATCGACACAAACCTGTTTAAGCGATTCCCCCCAACGACTTTTTTTGATCTGCTTTTCATATTGTAACGCATAAATAACGGCACAAGGCTTTACAGTATTTGCAATATCGACCAAACGTTGCGCAGGCAAGCTCATGTCTAAAGGTACATAAATAGAGCTTGCGCTAAAAAGCCCTAGCATAACAGGAGCAATATCAGAAGCGTTGTCTAAAAAAACGAAAAAGGAGCCTTGTTGATCTAGTTTAGTATTTTCTAACCATATTAAAACGGCTTCTACACGGGAAGCTAATTGCGCATAAGTCAGCACACCTTGCGTGTCTTCTATTGCATTTTTATCAGGAAAATCGGTACAATTTTTTAGAATATGATGAAGAACTGACGGTAAGACAACTTCTGGCATGGTATTCATATTGATATATTTAAAGACTCAATTTAAATGTTTCTAAAAACAAATGGCAAGTTGCAACGGTCATTAAAATATCATCTTCATAAGGGATGTTTAAGCTAAAATCAGGCTGTCGATAGCATTTTTTAATATGCTCAATGGTATCGGCATTAAATAAGCCAATTTTTCAACATAATTATACGAAAGGTAATCCTCTATCCATTGTGTGTTTTGTTGCAGTAATTCGGCTGATCCTGGCGCTCTGAACCCGAATTTTTGTCGTTGTATAATTTCAGTAGGTAAATAAGTATTTGCAACTTGCTTTAGCAAATATTTTTCGGTGTTATTTTTAAGTAGTAACTTAGAAGGGATCTTCGTGCTAAATTCAACCAATTTTTTGTCTAAAAAAGGATAACGAACTTCAACCGTATTAGCCATTCCCATTCTATCACCATGATCAGACACTAAGTGATCAACCAAGCGCAATTTAAAATCTAAATAAGAACGTTGATGCAGTGAATTGCGTTTATGTATTTTTCTCGGGTCGATCAAAACAGACTGTGAGCAATCAAAACGCTCAAAATCTAAATTAATGTTTGCTGAATAAAGACTTTGCTTAAGCTCACGATGTAGCGCGTAATTTTTTTCGTAAAAGCAATCGCTATCTCCCCACATAGCTTCACGCGCTTCCTCTTCAAGCGCCTCTTCTAACGGATCTAAAGAAACACGTTGACTGGCAATTGCATCAAACCGATAGCCTAAATAACCACCAAATAATTCATCTGCGCCCTCCCCTGACAATATCACTTGTACACCCTCCTGATGTGCCAACTGCGACAATAACCAACTACAGGTGTTATAGCTTTCTTTTACGGGACATTCACTGAACAGGAGGGATCGCTGAATACCATCAACAATATCTTGCTCATTTACTTGCCGACTTTGAAGCGACAACTTTAAATGTGCAGCCACTTGTTTTTGCGCCACACTTTCATCATGTTTTTGATTTGTAAAACCAATAGAAAAAGCAGGCAAATCTATCGCACTGTTTTTTTGCATTAATGCGGCAATTAATGAAGAGTCTAATCCACCGCTTAAATAAATACCGACAGGGATATCACTTTGCATCCGATATTCAATAGATTTTGTAAGATACTCTAGTATTCCTTCAAGGCATTCAGATTCTGTCCTAACAAATGATAAGTCCTCCTTATTTGGATAATTCAAATCCCAATAAGCAACACTATTATTTCCTGTCGCACTAAATGTGATGCATTGACCAGCGGGAATACTCTGAATATTCTCAAACGCTGTCATTGGACTCACTAAACCAGGCAATGTTAATATTTGATCAAGACCAGCCAAATTAATTTTTCGCCCAACCAAAGGATGTTCTAACAAAGCTTTAATTTCAGAACCAAAAATTAACGTATTGTTCACTTGTGTGTAATGCAGTGGGCAAACACCAAATGGGTCTCGAATTAAATGAACTTTTTTGTTATCTCGATCAAAAATTGCTATTGAAAATTGACCTTCTAATTGCTCAACAAACGCCAACCCATATTCAATATACAGATGAAGTAGCACTTCTGTATCGGTCCTTGATTGGTAAGCAATCTCTTTATATTTCAATTTATTTTTTAAGGCATGGCTATTATATATTTCACCATTACATACCAAAATTATTCGGTTGTTATCAATAGAGAAAGGCTGCATGCCTTGTTGTAAATCAACTATGGCTAAACGCCGAAAACCGACACCATAGCAACCTTCTATTTTTTCTGCATAACCATCATACCCTCTATGGCCGATAGCTTGACACATACGCTGCAATAAAGTGGCTTCAGGAACGTTATTTTCTGAAAAATCAATGTAACCGGCAAACCCACACATATATTAAATCTCTTTGCTGATAGCATAAGTAGGTGAATATAATTATTTTAACAAAATTTTTGAGATAGATTTTTTGACCTTCGGTGCTAGGAGGCTGTCCGAGAACTCAGGTTTTCGTCAAATCAAGGCATAAAATTGTCGAAAAAGCGCAGTTTACATGTGTAAATGA
>Ga0233443_1000955_pt1 | contig 27761 bp, 23 predicted proteins | sample SI_123_September_2_FD_182784 | JGI IMG/M metagenome (GOLD analysis project Ga0233443, IMG submission 182784) | Seawater microbial communities from Saanich Inlet, British Columbia, Canada - SI_123_September2016_200_MG | ecosystem: Environmental > Aquatic > Marine > Inlet | place: Canada: British...
TCGAACCAGGGACCACCTGATTATGAGTCAGGTGCTCTAACCAACTGAGCTATAGGCCCGGTTTCCAAAACTAAATTTGGGAGTGCAAAAGTAAGTAATATTCCTGATTTTTGAAATCAGATCTTAATATTTTTCTGGAAACATTAATTTTATTCCTGTTTCAGTAGCATTGCAAATACCTCGCTCCGTAATCAATCCTGTCACCAGGCGTGCAGGAGTTACATCAAATGCATCGTTGCGACAAATGCTTCCTTCAGGAACAACGAGGAATTCCTGTACCTCGCCATTCCTTTCTCCTTCCATGATACTCAGCTCTTCAGATGAGCGCTGCTCTATCATAATCTCCTTTAGTCCATCCTTAATTTCAAAATCAATGGAGCTGGATGGAAGTGCCACATAAAAGGGAATATTGTTATCCTTTGCTGCCAAAGCCTTAAGGTAGGTTCCTATTTTATTGGCCACATCTCCATGTGCCGTTGTTCGATCGCTTCCCACAATGCAAAGATCCACCAAACCCTGCTGCATTAAATGGCCACCATTGTTATCGGAGATAATCGTGTGTGGAACACCATGCTGTCTCAGCTCCCATGCCGTTAGCCTGGCTCCCTGATTTCTTGGCCGGGTTTCATCCACCCATACATGAACATTGAGCCCTTTATCATGTGCAGCATAAATTGGTGCAGTTGCTGTTCCATAGTCAATACAAGCCAGCCAACCCGCGTTACAATGTGTCAATATATTAAGCGGAGCTCCCTCCTTCTTTTCTGCAAGATCTTCAATGATCTTCAATCCTTGCTCACCTATTTTTTCGCATGCTTCAAGTTCCTGTGCGCATAGTTCTACAGCCGCCTGCAAAGCTGCTTTCTGTTTAAGTTCCACATTGTTTTCACGCCGAACTCTATCCATAGACCGTCTGATGGCATATTCAAGGTTTACAGCGGTGGGCCGGGAAGATGTGAGATAAGCGGCTGCTTTCTCAATTTGTGCATCAAAATCAGGATCTTTGGCAAATTCAAGACAAGCTAAAAAAATGCCCCAGGCACCTGTTACTCCAATTAGTGGTGCACCACGAACCTTCATCATTTGAATTGCATCATAGGCCTCTCCCACTGATTTCAGTTTTTCAATCTTAAATTCAAAAGGAAGTTTTCGCTGGTCGATGAATAAAATTTGATCCGGCGTATCCTTGCTAAACCAGATTGTATGATAATGTTTTCCGTTTACCAGCATATTTTTCGTTTTCGAAGTGTACTTTTGTAATGAATTGCCTGCGAGAAAATTCTACTTTTAAAAGTCTTTGATAAGAAAGAGTCAAAGACAAGGCTTTTGAATCCAGGGAGTTTACCTTTCGTTAAGGACTGTTTCAAAAGTGAGCGTAACACAGTATTTGGCGTTTTCTTGCAAAGACAATATAGAATCAAAAATAAGCATATCAAATGGATCATCTCCTGAATGGAATAAAAAATATCATCTTCGATTTTGGTGGTGTAATCCTCAATCTGGATTTCAATCAAAGCTTTGAAGCCTTCAAAGCTTTGGGTATCGAAAATTTTGATGAGATGTATTCTATGGCTGTTCAAAGTGAGTTGTTCAACCAGCTTGAAACCGGATCAATTGAACCGGATATTTTTGTAGAGAATCTCAAATCTCAACTTCCGGAAGGAACAACTAAACTGCAAATCGTTGATGCCTGGAATGCGATGTTACTCGATATTCCTGAACAAAGGATCGAAATGCTACTGCAGCTTAAGTCTAAATATCGCACCTTTCTCCTGAGCAATACCAACGCAATTCATTATGATAAGTATGTTGATGAACTGCATAAGTTGCACGGACACGATAGCTTTGCCTCGCTTTTTGAAAAGGACTATTTCTCGCACACCTTAGGTATTAAAAAACCAGGACGAGAAATATATGATTATGTTATTGAGAAGCACGGCCTGGCTCCCGACGAGACGCTTTTTATTGACGATACCGAAAAAAACTTAAAAGGGGCAAAAGAGTCCGGCCTCCGAACTTACCTTTTGCCCCCGAATCAGGAAATTGTTGAACTATTCAACAAGATTTTTTAGTTTCTTAGAATCGTCCGAACTTCAGGCTTACGCCGGCCTGCCATCCATTCAATCCATCCTTGTCAAGTCCGGCCAATTCGATGTCGGTTGTAAAGGTATAGTAGCCTCCTATGCCCAGTCGGAAAAACCTGAGCAGGTTTAACTCAATCTCCACTCCCGGCTTGAAGGTGAGATACATATCAAAGTCATCGTAGTACATAACACTGTTTTCATCATAGTTATCATTGATCGGATCGCTGTAATAATCCTTATAACTGGTTGTAAAGGCAGCACCACCTACGCCAAAGTAAAGCGGAACGGAAAGATGAACAGGTAAACGGGCACCAACAATGGGTTCAATGATAAAACCTGCTGATCCACCCTGAATGTTATGGTATTCTTCCTTCGGCTTGTTGTAGGTGAAATCTGTAAAAAAACCATTGGCTGCCAGTCCGATACCAAGATTGTGAGCTAAGATCCAGGAAGCCCGGACACCCGTATTTACCAGATTATGATCTTCAAGCTGGCCATAACCAAAGTCAAGTCCGAAATAGCCACCATTTCTTGCATCCTTCGAAAAGAGTGTTTTAATCTCATCTGAGTCCTGAGCCATTATGGAAGTGGATACTATGGCGAGTGAAATAATTATAAGTAGTTTTTTCATCTTAATAAGAATTAATGTGAGTACGTGCTTGTTGGTTTGGCAAATCTTACCAGTGGTGAACATTTCCTGATCCTGTAATGGTTGAATTCACAATCGGATTTCCGTTGTAATACACATCCCCCGATCCGGTGATCTTTATATCCAGCAGCTCGAGCACATGCAGATACATATCTCCCGATCCGCTTATGGTTGCGAAGGCTTCATGAACCAGGAGATCAAGGGCATTGATCTCGCCGGATCCACTGATTCTGAAATCCACTTCCTCTGCGAATCCTTCGAATTCAATTTCACCGCTGCCTGAAATATCAGCGTCGATAAACTCTGCATCCAGATCAACAAAAATATCGCCCGAACCATCCAGATCAATTTCCAGCATATCGGTAGCTAAACCTGTACACTCTATTTTACCTGAACCATTCAGTTCAATTTTATCCAGCGAAGGAGTGCTTACATAAATGCGCATGGGCTCATTATTCCTGATACAACGGTTTCTCCGGGTATCAATCTCCAGTCTGCCATTGCTAACTCTTGTTTCAATGTAATCGATCAGATTCTCTTCAGCTTCAACAATAACTTTGGTAACCTGCCCAATATTGATGTAAACATCAAAGGAGCCATCCAATTCAATTTCATGGAATGCATCAACATCACGCTGTTCGTCCGTAACATCTTCATCACCGCGAATACAATTCATCCATGAATTTTCGCATGAGTTTAGGATAAGAATAGAAAGTGCGAGGGTAATAATAAAATAAAACTGTTTTTTCATGATTAAAGGTTTTTCATTTTCACCCTAAAGACAGTTCGTTTTTTCAAGCGTTGCACCATTCCTTATTTTTTAGAAAAATCTTCCTGAAAAGAATCTCTTAAATTATCTTTGGCTAATAAAGCAATACGATGGACCAACATACACTATCCAACTACTCCGAGGTTTTCACGCAGCATCTGAAACTTAAACTGAATGTTCTTTTTGAGGAAAAGAAAATTATTGGAACAGCCATTCATGAGATTAAAAACCTGAGTAGAGCAGCAAACTTTGTGCTTGACACTGCTGACCTGAATATCCAATCCGTTGAGATTGATGGCTTGCCATGCTATAACTATTCTATGGGTATCGAGGTTTTGCATTTGGGCAAGGCTCTTATCATTCCAATTCAAGCGGATAGCTCTGAAGTTAAGATTCTGTATGAAACCAGGCCTGATGCTGCAGGAATCCAATGGTTAGATCCTCAGCAGACCGAGGGTAAAAATCATCCGATGGTATACACACAATCGCAAGCTATTCTTGCAAGAACCTGGATTCCTTGCCAGGATACACCAGCCTCAAAAATCACCTGGGAAGCAGAAGTAAGTAGTGATAAAAATCTTGAGGTCGTGATGAGCGGGAAGCGAAAAAAGCCTACCGGGCATATAGGTGCCTATAACTTCCGGATGACTAATAAGGTCGCAAGCTATCTTATTTCAATGTGTATAGGAAACCTTGCATATACGCAATTGTCTAATCGTTGCGGGGTATATGCAGAACCTGAAATAATCGATGCAGCTGTATCGGAGTTTTCCGATATGGACACAATGCTGGATTCTGCCCAAATGTTGTATGGAGATTATAGATGGGAAACATTCGATGTACTGGTTCTACCCTACAGCTTCCCATTTGGTGGCATGGAGAATCCAATGCTTACCTTTCTCACACCAACCCTGATAGCAGGTGACCAATCGCTTACCAATGTTGTTGCTCACGAACTGGCACACGCCTGGTCAGGTAATTTGATTACCAATAAAACATGGAATGACTTCTGGTTAAATGAAGGATTTACAGTTTATTTCGAACGTCGTATTATTGAGCAATCCGAAGGTGCTCAGGCGGCAAGCCTGCATGCATATCTTGGATACCAGGATTTAATAGATGATTTGTCGAATCTATCTTCGAAGCCGGATGATACTAAATTATTACTGAATCTTGCCGGACGGGATCCGGATGATGGTATGACACATATTGCCTACGAAAAAGGATTCTTTCTTTTGATCGCCATTGAGAAAGAGCTGGGTCGAACGGACTGGGATCAGTTCATGAAAGATTATTTTTCTCACTTTGCCTGTCAAAGTATTAGCACATCTGAATTTCGCACTTACCTGCTGGATCAGGTCCCGGTTTCTAAGCTAGGTTTAATTCAAACCATTTTGGATGAATGGATTGATCAACCCGGCTTACCTTCGGATTTCGAAGCACCCTGCAGTGAGCTTTATGATGATGTTCAATCTTTTATGCAAACCTGGGCGCGAAATCAAACTGTTGATTTCACGGCTACAAGTGGATGGAGCTGGATTCAGAAAGTCTTATTCCTGAACGGACTTGACGAAGGAATATCGGACAATGAAATGAGCGAACTTTACAGTGGTTTACAAATAGACACAACACAAAATTCTGAAATTCTTTTTGCCTGGTACAAACTGGTCATTCAAAATAACTATACAACTCAACAAGATGAGATGGAAGCATTTATCATTAAAGTTGGAAGAAGGAAATTTGTTGAACCACTGTATAAATTACTAATTGAAACAAGGGATGGCAAACTGCTGGCGCAGGAGATATTTGCGAAAGCAAAGGACGGATATCATTCCATTACCCGAAAAACAGTGGAAGCCATCCTTCAATAATACATGTGACTGTCAACAAAGCCTTTCAGCCATTCAATCCTTTGAATGCCTTTCTTTTGGCATACCTGGCAGGAAAGTCATTGATTGTACCGGATAGCAGGGAGATTCCGGATCAAGTCCGGAATGAGCGAAGCTAACTATTGAGGCTGCCTCATCAATTATCTAATAAACTTTTCTATCCTTTGATTGGATTCCAGCCCTGAGCCTTTAATTCAACCGCTGTATCAGCATTGGTAATCAGATAACAACCATCATTCTTTGGTGTAATATGGCCAATTACTGAGATCTGATCATCATCCTTTATTTTATCGTACTCTTTAACATCAATGGTAAAAAGTAATTCGTAATCTTCACCACCGTTCATGGCGGCAACTGTTGGCACCATGTGAAATTCTTCTGCCATATTTGAAGTTGTTAAATCGATTGGGATTTTCTCCTCAATTAATTTACATCCAACTTCCGACTGCTGACAGATATGTAGAATTTCCGAAGACAGGCCATCCGAAATATCAATCATGGCGGTTGGTTTTATTCCCTTTTCTTTCAGAAAGCTGATCACATTATTTTTTGCTTCCGGCTTTAGGTGACGTTCGAGGATATAATCATGTCCCTTAAAATCAGGTTGCATATTTGGATTGGTCTCAAAAACTTTTTTCTCACGTTCCATCAGCAACAAACCCATATATGCACCACCCAGATCACCGCTAACGCAAATAAGATTTGTGTTTTTTGCACCGTTTCTATACACAAGTTCATCCTTCTCGGCCACACCGATTGCCGTAATGGAAATAGTCATGCCGGTAAGCGAAGCTGTTGTGTCGCCACCAACAAGATCAACCTTGTACTTTTCGCACGCCAGCTTTATTCCGGAATAAAGTTCTTCTGTCATCTCCAGGGTAAATTTACTGGAGATGGCAATGGAAACTGTTATCTGTTTCGGAGTAGCATTCATCGCATAGATATCGGACAGATTCACCACAACAGCCTTATATCCAAGGTGCTTCAGTGGAGTATAAATCAAATCGAAATGAATTCCTTCGGTAAGCATATCCGTTGTTACAACAATTTGCTTGTTGCCGTGATCGAGGATCGCTGCGTCGTCACCAACACCCAACTGAGTGCTTTCATTTACAACTTTAAGATCTTTGGTAAGATGTCTGATCAGTCCAAATTCACCCAGTTCCTTTATGCCTGTTTCTTTTGATTTTTCTTTACTCATTTCAATTATTAACTTTTTGCAAAGCTAATCTGAATTATTCAAACGAATACTGTTTTGATTGAAATTCAGGATCATTATAAGCCCGTGCTTATCCACTTGAATAAATCAGGAATACAAATGCTCCCTGAATCAATGCTTGTCACCTATAATTTCAATACTTGGATCATTTGGATACGGCTTTGAAATTAGCGTTATAAAACATGTTTTTCGGGAAAACCTTTTCAAAGCTATCTTGTTAGTGGAATAGTAGTTAATTTTTATCAAATTTTAATAAAGATAACAATAGATTTGATAATTTTACAGCCCGTTTTTGAACAGTAGTTATCAATCGACACAAAGTTGATTAAGAAAGAGTTAGGAAGATGGAAAAAGAACAGGATGTTATCATTAACGAGGTAACACAAAATGAATACAAATACGGATTTGTAACAGATATTGAATCTGACGAGATTCCTAAGGGTCTTGATGAAGGTGTCGTACGAATCATCAGCAAAAAAAAGAATGAGCCGGAATGGCTGCTTGAATACCGGTTAAAGGCATTTCGTTATTGGGAAACGCTTGCTACTCCGGAATGGGCTCATCTTCTTATCCCCAGGATTGATTATCAGGATATCATCTACTATTCAGCTCCCAAACAAAAGGCAAAGCTGGAAAGTCTGGACGAAGTTGATCCTGAGTTAATAGATACATTCAACAAACTGGGCATTCCGCTGGAAGAACAGAAATTACTCAGTGGAGTTGCGGTTGATGCTGTAATGGACAGCGTTTCGGTGAAAACAACCTTCAAGAAAAACCTTGCGGATCTTGGCATCATCTTCTGTTCATTTAGCGAAGCTGTTCAGGATCATCCGGATTTGGTTAAGAAATATATGGGTTCAGTGGTACCATATCGCGACAACTATTTTGCAGCATTAAATTCTGCCGTGTTCAGCGACGGTTCATTTGTTTACATCCCACGCGGCGTTCGCTGTCCTATGGAGTTGTCAACCTATTTCAGGATTAACGCTGCCAACACCGGACAATTCGAGCGTACCCTGATTGTTGCCGATGACGACAGCTATGTAAGTTATCTGGAAGGGTGTACTGCTCCAATGAGAGATGAAAATCAATTGCATGCAGCCATTGTGGAAATTGTTGCAATGACCAATGCGGATGTTAAATATTCAACGGTTCAAAACTGGTATCCGGGCGACAAAAATGGAAAGGGTGGAATTTATAATTTCGTGACCAAACGGGGTATTTGTAAGGGAAATAACTCTAAAATCTCCTGGACTCAGGTTGAAACCGGTTCAGCTATCACATGGAAATATCCAAGCTGCGTGTTAAAAGGTGACAACTCAGTTGCTGAGTTTTATTCTGTCGCCGTAACGAATAATTATCAGCAGGCAGATACAGGTACCAAAATGATTCACATTGGTAAAAACACGAAGAGTACAATTATTTCAAAAGGTATCTCAGCGGGAAAAAGTCAAAACAGCTATCGTGGATTGGTTCGGGTAGCAAAGAATGCAGAAAATGCCAGGAACTTCTCACAATGTGATTCGATGTTGCTGGGTGACCGCTGTGGAGCTCACACTTTTCCATATCTGGAAGTTGACAATAAAACAGCCATTGTTGAACACGAAGCTACAACCTCAAAGATTGGTGAGGATCAGATTTTCTATTGTAACCAGAGAGGTATCAGCACGGAAGATGCAATTGGCCTGATTGTTAATGGATACGCCAAGGAAGTGCTGAATCAATTGCCTATGGAATTTGCAGTTGAAGCACAAAAACTATTGCAGATTAGTCTTGAAGGAAGTGTTGGGTAGTGAAGAGTGACAGGATAAAACAGAATTAATAAGAAGAATAAACAATAAATATAATGTTACAGATTAAAGATCTTAAAGCATCGATAAACGGGAAACAGATATTGAAGGGAATCAATCTCGAGGTTAAGGCCGGCGAGGTGCATGCTATAATGGGTCCAAATGGATCAGGAAAAAGTACCCTGGCAGCCGTTCTTACCGGTCGGGATATTTTTGATGTTGATGGCGGTGAGATTATTTACAATGGAAAAAACATCAATGATCTCTCACCTGAAGACAGAGCCGGAGAAGGTATCTTTCTCGGTTTTCAGTATCCTATTGAAATCCCGGGGGTAAGTATGACCAATTTCATGCGTACGGCCATAAACGGACAGCGCAAGTACAGAAATGAGGAAGCAATGACAGCGGCCGAGTTTCTAAAAATGATGCGAGAGAAGAAAGAGGTTGTGGAAATTGATTCCAGGTTAACCAACCGTGCTGTGAACGAAGGATTTTCCGGAGGAGAGAAGAAGAAGAATGAGATCTTTCAGATGGCAATGCTCGAACCTGAACTATCTGTTTTGGATGAAACTGACTCAGGATTGGATATTGATGCACTTCGTATTGTTGCCAATGGCGTCAATAAATTGAAGAATGCGAAGAATGCCACCGTCGTTATAACACATTATCAAAGATTATTAGATTATATTGTACCTGATTTCGTTCATGTTCTCTATGATGGTCGGATTGTAATGTCAGCCGGAAAAGAGTTAGCTCTGGAGTTGGAAGAAAAGGGATACGACTGGATTAAACAAGAGGTGAATGCCTAAGACGTAAGGAGGAAAAATGAGCCTGATAGTAGAACTTATAGATACAAAAAAGGAATTGATCGATAAATTTCATCAAAACATTGATGAATTAGAGGCAAGTTCATCAGGTTTTATGAATGAGTTAAGACATAAAGCGCTTGAGCATTTTAAAACCCTTGGAATTCCCTCGACAAAAGATGAAGATTACCGATATACGAATCTTGAACCCTGGTTTAAGAAAGAATATAGCTATCGATTTGCTCCCAAACTAATCACTTTTGCAATTAGCGATATTTTCAATTGTGACATTCCCGAACTGAATACCAATACCATTATTCTATTGAATGGCTGGTACATAAGCGAGAATGGCCCTATGACAGTTCTGGCAAACGGTATTAAGATTGGAAGCTTGTCACATGCTGCTAAAACTTACCCGGAGTTGGTAGAAAAACATTATGGCCGTTATGCAATATCAGAAAAGGATGGGCTGGTTGCATTGAATACTGCCTATGCACAGGATGGGATCTTTATCCATGTGCCTAAGAATGTCGTATTGGAACAACCCCTTCAGATAATCAACATGTTATTGGATGATGAAAGTCTGATGGTTCAGCATAGAAACCTGTTTATTTTTGAAGAAAACAGCCAGGCCAATATTATTGTTTGTGATCACACTTTAAGTGAGTATGACTTCCTTACAAACTCTGTAACAGAGGTCTTTGCTGGAAATAATGCTCATTTCGATCTCACTAAAATGCAGAATGAGCATAACAATGCCACTCAACTTTCTGCAACCTATGTACATCAGAAAAAAGATAGTCATGTTACAACCAACACCATCACTTTGCATGGTGGTATGATTCGCAATAACGTTCAGGTTGTGATGGATGATGAAGGCTGTGAGAATCAAACTTTCGGCATGTATTTTATTGACAGGAAACAACACGTCTCCAATCATACCATTGTTGAACATGCCAAACCTAATTGCTACAGCAATCAAAAGTTTAAGGGTGTGCTCGACGATGAAGGGACAGGCGCATTCAATGGTAAAATACTCGTAGCGGAAGACGCCCAAAACACCAGAGCCTATCAGACAAACAATAACATTTTGTTGACAGATACGGCTACAATGAACACAAAACCACAACTGGAAATATATGCAGATGATGTTAAATGCAGTCATGGTGCAACCGTAGGACAGTTGGATGAAAATGCTCTCTTTTATTTACGATCCAGAGGCATCGACGAAAGTGAAGCACGCTTACTTTTGATGTATGCTTTTGCTGATGAAATCATTAATGAAATCAGGGTTCCTGTTCTGCGTGAAAGAATAGAGAATCTGGTCGACAAAAGATTAAGAGGGGAGTTGTCGCGTTGTAACAATTGCGATATGAATTGTTGCTAGAAGTTGATAAGTTCTTTATAAGTTGAATATTTATTTTGAAGGAATAATGAAACCATTACGTTTTTTTGCGTATACGTAATTCTGAATTTCTTCAGAAATGTAGAATGAGGGATTGGGAGGAAGCAAAAATAATTGTTACAACTCGCCTAAAAGTTTTGCCTCCCTTTCCTCATCTATAGAATCCCAAAAACAATCGACGTTGAAACTAGATGTTAGTAAAGTACGAAACGACTTTCCGATTTTTTCAAGGAAAGTTTATGGCAAGCCCCTTGTTTACCTTGACAATGCAGCTACCACGCAGAAACCTATTCAGGTGATCGATGCTATTTCTGATTTTTACTCCAACACCAATAGCAACATCCATAGGGGAATCCATACCTTAAGCGAGGAATCTACACAGAAATATGAATCAGCAAGACGAACTGTTAAAGAGTTCATAGGAGCTAAACATGCCAGGGAAATTGTGTTTACTTCCGGGGCAACCGGTTCGCTCAATGCCATTGCTCAATCCTTCGGAGAGCAGTTCATTAAGGAAGGTGATGAGGTAATTATCACCGGCATGGAACATCATGCTAATATTGTTCCCTGGCAAATGGTCACGGATCGGAAGAAAGCAAAGCTCCGGGTTCTTCCAATAAGTGAAATTGGCGAACTCTGTTTGGATCAGCTTCCGGGCATGATCAACGAGAAAACCAAAATCATCAGTCTTACACATGTATCTAATTCATTGGGTACCATAAATCCTGTTAAAGAGATTATTGAACTGGCACATAGCCATAACATCCCTGTAATACTCGATGGATGCCAGTCGATCCAGCATGAAAAAATTGATGTTCAGGATTTGGATTGCGACTTCTTTGTTTTTTCAGGACACAAACTATATGCTCCAACCGGGATTGGTGTATTGTATGGTAAAGAGAAATGGTTAAATGCAATGCCCCCATATCAGGGAGGTGGTGATATGATTAAACATGTCACATTTGAGAAGACCATTTACAATACCCTTCCCTTCAAATTCGAAGCAGGCACAATGAACTATGTGGGTGCTGTTGCGCTTGAGGCCGCCATCAATTATGTGAAGAGTATTGGATTGGATAACATAGCCCGGTATGAGCAGGAGTTGCTTGATTATACAACAGGGAAATTATCAAATATTGAAGGTTTGCGCTTAATCGGAACCTCGAAGAATAAAATCAGTGTTGTGTCATTTGTACTGGAGAATATTCATCAGTATGATGTGGGGATGGTACTTGATAAAATGGGAATTGCCGTTCGTACCGGCACACATTGCACCGAACCTGTAATGACTCATTTTGGGATTGATGGCACGGTGAGGCCTTCGTTGGCATTCTACAATACTGTTAAAGAGATTGATTTGCTGGTTGAAGCTCTCGAAAAGGTTAAAATGATGTTTGGATAAACTTAATAGTGAGGACAAACTGCATTTAGGATTGACATTGATCAGCTTTAGGCTGATACATGAAAAAATTGATTTTCTTTGCAAAAAAACAGAACATGAGTATAAAAGAAATTCAGGATACGATTATTGAGGAGTTTTCAATGTTTGATGACTGGATGGATAAATACAACTATCTTATTGAAATAAGTAAGGATATTCCGGATATTGATCCTAAATTCAAGACAGAGGAATACCTGATAAGTGGTTGTCAATCCAGAGTTTGGCTTAGAGCCGACAAGAGGGATGACAAGGTTGTATTTACTGCTGATAGTGATGCGATTATTGTTAAGGGTATCATTGCATTATTAATCAGGGTTATGTCTGAAAGAACTCCAAAAGAGTTGATGGAAACCGACCTTTTCTTTATTGATCAGATTGGTCTTAAACAAAACCTCTCCCCAACACGTTCCAATGGATTACTGGCAATGATCAAGCAGATGAAGCTTTATGCAATTGCTTACAATGCTAAACAGAACGATTAATACCGAATAATTTAAATGGCCGATAACGAATTCCTTCAAATTGAAGATAAAATCATCAACGCTTTAAAAGAGGTTTTTGATCCTGAGATCCCTGTAAATATTTATGACCTGGGATTAATATATGAAGTTGATGTTAACAACGACAACGAGGTACAGATAATGATGACCCTTACTGCACCCAACTGCCCTGTTGCTGATACCCTGCCCATTGAAATTCAGGAGAAGGTTGCCGAGATTGATGTGGTGAAATCTGCAAAAGTGGAGATAACTTTCGATCCTCCATGGGATAAAGATATGATGAGCGAGGAAGCTAAACTCGATTTGGGATTTTTGTAGTAATTATAGCCTGTAACTCTTTCTATAGGTCAATAAACTTTTAAAAGTATTGTTAACAGGAACACATATATTGGTATTATAGTAAACAATTGACTAAATTGAGCTTCGGATATTCAATTTAACCGAAGTACGATGAAATACCTCTTTCCCCTTGCATTTCTATGCTTACTGTCAGGTCAGTGCTATTCCCAAACTTATGATGACTTTATTGGTGCCGGACACTATCAGGGAGTAAGCATCACAACGAGCGATGGACAAAGTAGCAGTCAATCTACCACAACTTTGAATGGCAGTGGCTTGAAAATAAGCCTTTTCGATGCTTCACGTTTTTTGGGCCAGTCAACACCTGGTGCTGATTTTGAAGAGATTGAGTACCTCTCAGAAATTGGACTGGAAGCATGGTTGGATCTCCAGCTGAATCTGCCTGTTCAGGTCTCATTTTACGATACCTCCGTTCATATTTTCAATCATTTCATTGATGAATATGCCGCTATGTATGGAGACACAAACGTTATTGGAAATGATTTGATTATGCCAAACTGGATTTACTGGAGAATGGCGTGGTGGCACAACATTATGTTTGCTGAAGATTTGGTAAGACAAAGAGTTACAATCGCGCTCAGTGAGATTTTTGTTATCTCTGAGAATTCTGATCTGAATATAAGTTCAATTGCTCTATCTACTTTTTACGATCTCTTATACAATCATGCAACTGGCAATTTCCGGGATCTGCTGTTTGAGGTAAGTATGCATCCTGCAATGGGATTCTACCTAAGTCATCTCAACAATCCAAAATCAGATACTGCCAATAATGTTCATCCGGACGAGAACTATGCACGCGAGATAATGCAACTTTTCAGCATTGGCCTTTACGAATTGAATCCTGATGGAACAAGGCAGTTAGATACCGCTGGAAATTTTATACCAAGCTATACGAACAACGACATTAAAGAATTTGCCAAAGTATTTACAGGACTAGCACCAGGAGGCTATTACTGGCCATGGGAGGATCTTTCCGTAATCCCCGTGACCTGGGGTTATTGGTACAATTCATTTGCCGGTACCATTGACTATACACAGCCAATGCAAATGTTTGAAAACTGGCATGAACCCGGCGAAAAATACTTGCTCAACGGAACAAGCCTTATGGCTGGTCAAAGTGGACTGGAAGATATCAATGGTGCCATCGACAATCTTTTCAATCATCCAAATGTTGGTCCTTTCATTAGCAGGCTTTTGATTCAAAGACTAGTTAAATCAAATCCCAGTGCTGAATATATTGAGCGCATGAGTTCCGTTTTTGCAAACAACGGTTCCGGAACCAGGGGAGATTTAAAAGCTCTTGTAAAAGCGATTTTTCTGGATCCAGAAGCCCGGGATTGTTCATGGCTGAATGATCCGGCTTCCGGAAAGTTACGTGAACCACTGCTTCGCTATACCCAGGCCATGAAGGCTTTAAATGCCTCGAACAGCTCCGGAAAAATGTGGAATATTGGATATACCTATCAGCATGCAACAAGACAGGCCATCCTATCTTCTCCAAGCGTCTTCAATTTTTTTCTTCCTGATTATCAACCTAATGGCCCGGTGGCGGATCAGGATCTTGTGGCACCGGAATTTCAATTATTAAGCTCAGCCACAGCTGTATATTACTACAATATGGTATACTACTGGTTTGTTGCAGATCAATATATGGAGGTAAGTAGCCGATCAAGCGACAATAATTTGGGATCACCGGAATACGACTACCTGCAGATAGACCCGGATGATATTGTTTTACTGGATATAAATGATGAAATGGCTTTGGCCGGTTCTCCCCAGGAGCTTATGGACAGACTTGATATTCTCTTTACAGGCGGCACACTTTCGGATGAAAGCCGGACAGAGATCCTCTCAAGCATGAATCAACTACAGATGCTTGATGATGAACACATTGTAAAGGCAGCTCTTTTCTTGCTTATGACTTCTCCAGATTACCTAATCCAGAAATAAGAACTATGATGAAAAAGATATCACGCAGAAAATTCATAGGACAAGCTGGTTGTGCAACGATTGGGAGCACTACCTTTTTTAACAGCTTCTTCAACCTGGGTATGTCATCAGCACTTGCATCTCCTTCTTCGAAGAACGATTATAAAGCCTTGGTATGCATTCTGCTGGCTGGTGGCAACGACAGCTTTAATATGCTCATCCCCGGCAGTATACAAGCCTATAACGAATATCAGGCAACAAGATCGAACCTCTCGCTGGCACAAGCCGACCTGCTTAACCTGAACTTTACCGACCTGAATGGTAAGACCTATGGACTGCATCCTGCCATGCCAGACATTCAACAACTTTTCAATACTGGAAAAGCATCTTTCATTGCTAATGCAGGTACACTTATAGAACCTACTTCCAAAACCCAGATCCTGAATAATTCAGTACCCCTTCCATTGGGATTGATGTCACATGCGGATCAGATACAACAATGGCAAACATCTATTCCTCAATCAAGATCAGCCCGAGGCTGGGGAGGCCGTGTTGCGGATATTCTCTCAACCATAAACACCAATCAGTCTATCTCCATGAACATTTCTCTGGGAGGCACCAATGTTTTCCAGGCAGGTGAAACAGCAGTTGAATATGCCATAAGAAATGAAGACAACGGAAGTATTGGGATCGATGTGTATGAGAGCACCAATTTCTACGACCAGATTCTGAGGAACAGTGTTGACAATTTGCTCAGTCAGCAATATCAGGATATATTTAAGCAAAGCTACAGGGACAAAGTTATTCAGTCGCAGCAAAGTCATCTTGAGTTCAGCACGGCCATAGGATCGGTTCCCTCTTTCAATACTCAGTTCTCCAACACTAAACTCTCAGCCGATCTTCATATGGCAGCCAAAACCATTGCAGCGAGAAATACGCTTGACATGAAACGGCAGACATTCTTCATTGAGATTGGCGGTTGGGATCATCATGATGAAGTACTGAACAATCAAATGTCAATGCTGACTATTGTAAACAATGCTTTAGCGGAATTTCAGGCAGCTATGGAAGAACTGAATATTTCAGACAGTGTTACGACTTTCACCATCTCTGATTTCGGTCGGACACTGACTTCCAATGGTAATGGTTCCGATCACGGATGGGGAGGTCATGCTCTGGTAATGGGAGGAGACCTTGTTGCAGGGAAGATTGTTGGTGAATATCCATCACTTGCTCTTGGAGGAAATCTTGAAATTGGAGGAGGAGTTCTAATACCGCAGATATCGACTGATGAGTACTTTGCTGAACTGGCACTCTGGTTTGGACTCGATCCATCTGACTTGTCCTATGTGCTGCCCAATATTGGTAATTTCTATACTCCGGGTTCAGTTAATGCACCTTTAGGATTCTTAAACTTATAGCTTATGCATATGAAACAAATAATATTAATCTGTTGTTGCGCCGTCATCCTGAATTCTGCTGATCTGTATGGTCAATGTGGTGAGGAATACCACTCAAACCTAAGTGGAGATGCATGGACTTCGTGCTCCAAATCCAGCAATCCAAATCCAATCAGGCCACTAAGTCACTGGTTAAAATATGATTTTGGTTATTTGTATGAACTTTCCACAACACATATATGGAATTACAATGCTGAAAATCACACTGATAAGGGAATGAAAGACCTGATAATCGACTATTCTGAAGACGGACAAACATGGTTTGAATTGGGTACTTACAGCATTGAGGAAGCCAGTGGAAGCCAGCAGTATACAGGAATAGAAGGTCCTGATTTTGCTGGTATTACAGCCAGGTATGTGCTCTTTACATTTTTATCCAATTGGGGAGATCCGAACTGTAGTGGATTATCAGAAGTACGTTTTGATGTAATAAGTGTTTTGGATATTGATGATGAGTTTTCCGAAGAAAGCCTTGTTTTCAAAATTCATCCTAATCCGGCTGCGGAAATCATTTGGATTGACTTTGATCGTTCGAAGCTAAAATATCTTGAAATTTATAATAGTTCATCGCATCTTATGAGCCATAAGGATGTTTCTGAATTCAATGGATATCTGGACATCCACTTTCTTGCTGAGGGTGTATATTTGGTCCGGATAGCCGATACAGATGATAATCTGTACACCCAAAAACTAGTTAAATTGTAATTCCACGAGGGTTAAGAATAACCCTCATGGAATTAATATCTAATTTATCTTTTATCTGCTGCTTTTGCTTTCTCACCACGCTTAATCGTATCATATGCAACCGGAGTTGCAATGAAAAGTGATGAGTAGGTACCGACAACTACACCAATCATTAAGGCAAACACAAATCCACGAATGGTTTCGCCACCAAGGATGAAGATAGCCAGCAACACCACAAAGGTACTCAGCGATGTACTAAAGGTACGGCTGATGGTACTGTTCAATGCATTATTGTAAACAAACTCACGGTCGCGTTTCGGATGAAGTTTTACGCGCTCACGAATACGGTCAAATACAACCACGGTATCGTTTATAGAGTAACCAACTACAGTTAGTATCGCTGCAATAAATGCCTGATCGATTTCGAGTGAGAAAGGTAGAATTCCATAGAACATGGAGAAGATTCCTAATACAATTGCAGCATCGTGAACAAGAGCAACTATCGCACCCAGTCCAAACTGCCAGTAACGGAAACGGAACAGGATGTAAAGGAAGATGATTACCAGCGAGAATAAGATTGACCAGACCGCTGACTTCTTAATATCATCAGCAATGGTAGGACCAACTTTCTGTGAACTCATACGTCCGATGGTTTTGTCTTCCTTATCGGAAATAAAATCTTCATAGGATATATCACCTAACAGGTGCTTCAGTCCTCTGTAAAGTTTCATCTCAACAACATCATCAGCATCAAACTCTGTACGTTTGATCATATCCTGAAATTTCTCATAGCTCACATTGCCTGCATACTCATTCAGTTCATCATAGAATGCCTGAATATCAAGATCTGTATCATCGATAGAATTGTAATCAACCAGATACTTGGAAGTAATCTTCATTTGATTATCACTACCAAACACTTTCACTTCAGGAGCCTGGTCGAAACTTAATTTTAATGCTTCCTGTACATCAGTAGAAGACAGTGAGTTTTCAAAACGTACAACATAGGTACGTCCACCTTTGAAATCAACACCATAGTTTAATCCACGTGTAAAGAGTGAACCGACACCCAAAAGAACAACAATAGCAGATACGACATAGAATACTTTGCGTTTCTCAAGGAATTTAACGCCAAGGTTCTGGAAGGCATTATGAGTAAGTTTAGTAGAGAAGGTAACTTTTGTTTCATTATCCAATAATCTGATGAAGATCAACCTTGTTATGAAGATAGCTGTGAACAATGAAGTTAGAATACCAATGATCAAAGTTGTAGCAAAACCCTGGATTGGACCCTGTCCGAAATAAACAAGAATTATCGCCGTAAGCAAGGTCGTGATGTTAGCATCAATAATAGCAGAGTAAGCATTCAGATAACCGTCTTTAACTGCAAGGCGGATTCCTTTTCCAACAGAGAGCTCTTCACGAATTCTTTCATAGATAAGTACGTTCGCATCCACCGACATACCGATGGTAAGAATGATACCTGCAATACCAGGAAGTGTAAGAACAGCTCCCAGGGATGCAAGAACACCCATGATGAAGAATATATTGGTAATCAATGCAACGTTCGCAACAAGACCGGCGCGATTGTAATAGAAAATCATATATAACAATACAAGTACAAACGCAATCATAAATGACCATAAACCTGACTGGATTGCCTCAAGTCCCAATGATGGACCTACAATTGCCTCTTCGATGATTCTTGCAGGAGCAGGAAGTTTACCAGACTTCAACACGTTTGCTAAATCCTGTGCTTCCTGAATTGTAAACTGACCTGTAATTTGAGAGTTACCATTCTTAATCTCGCTGTTTACCGTTGGATAAGAATATACATAACCGTCCAATACAATCGCAACTTCACGATTCAGATTTTCTTTTGTTATTCTGGCCCAAATCTTAGCACCTTCAACGCTCATCGACATTGAAACTTCTGCGTTACTGCCTTGTTGTCCGAATTCTGCACGGGCATTGGTAATAACATCACCTGTTAGTGGAGCACGTCCGTCGCGTCCTGTAGCTTTGATTGCTACCAACTGAAAGAAGTTTTCAGCTTCATCAACCGGTTTAAATGTCCAATAGAATTTCAGATCTCTTGGGAACAAGGTTTTAACCTGAGGCAGGTTCAGATAATAGTTTACTTTACCTGTATCCTTTTTATGACTATAACCAACAGTTGCTCTGTCGATTAATTCATCCTGATTGCTTGAAGGCTGTAACACTGCAAAAAGCGGATAATCTTTTCTCCACTGAGTCTCATCAAAACTTGTTGAATCCTGAGAAAGCGAATCACTTTCTAACTCTTCCAACAGTGATGGGCTGGCATCAGTCGAATCATCTGCTTCTTCATTTAATAAAGCCAGATCATCGGATTCAAGATCTTCAACTACCTGTTCTTCACTGTCAACTGCCGTTGAATCAACCTCAGTTCCTGAAGCTGCGTCTTCAATCTCTTTAATTTTATTATTTGCATCGAGAAGGCTTTGATATACTTCAGGCAATTTATAAGTTCCCCAGAATTCCAGACTTGCAGTTCCCTGCAGCAGGTTACGAACTCTTTCAGGTTCCTTAACACCTGGTAGTTCAACAAGAATTCTTCCTGAGGTTTCGAGTCGCTGAATGTTCGGTTGAGTTACACCAAACTTATCAATACGTGAGCGAAGTACATTGAAGGATACATCAATTGCATTCTCCGTTTCCTCACGGATTACCTTTAATACCTCATCATTAGTTGAAGAGTAGACGATCTTATCTTTTAATTCACGGGTAGCAAAAATAGTTGCCAACTGTGCATTAGGATCAATTTCAGCAAAAGCACGACCAAAAAGGCTTACAAAATCTTCCTGGGTTTCGCGCTGAAGTATCTTCGCTCTATCGAGAGCAGCTACAAAAACAGAATCGTTACTATAACCTGATAGAGACTTAATAACATCTACAACTGATACCTCAAGGGTAACGTTCATTCCACCTTTAAGGTCAAGACCAAGGTTAATCTCTCTCTCTTTACAATCTTTATAGGTAAAGTCTCTTAACCAAAGAAAATTGTAAACTGTTTCTCCCCACACTGAGTCAAGATATGCGCGTTCTGCAACAGGATCTCCCTGGGCAAAAGTTTCTGCTTTCGATTCTACATTCCGCGCAATAAAAGTAAATGATAACTGATACACACTCACCAACGCTAATAAAATAGCCAATAGTCGTATCGCTCCTTTATTCTGCATTTGTCTCTATTTTAATTTGTTTTGAATTTTATTTCCAGTTTTTAAACGATCGGCAAATATATTGAAATTTTTTATTCCTGAGACCTTTTTTTTAGCTTAAGAAAATGGAAGCCTTTAAATTAGGTCAAATGAATTTAACAATTTGATAATTAAGAGCATGGATTACCATTCTGTCATCACGATCATGTAATTGTCCAATTGAAAGTAGTGAAGTTTAAAACTATGATGCAGTGTTGGACAATTAATTTTGGCATGAACGACCCCAAACTTACTGATATCGAATGGTTCAATATGTATTTCCCGTTTAAAATCAATCCTGCGATTACCAATAACTTTTATGATTGCCTCTTTCGCTCCCCAAAGCGTTACCAGTTTTTCGAGTCTTTGTTCGTTACCAACCATCTTCAGTTCACTTTCTTCCAGAAATCGGGCGGCGATTCTCTCAACCCGATCAGAAATCAATTCTATATCCAGGCCAACTTCACTTGTATCGCTCACCATCAGGCCAACCAGGTCGTGGGAATGAGAGATTGAAATTCTATAATATGAATCGGGAATAAAGGGCTTACCTTCATCGTTGTAACTAATCTCCAATGATGCATTAATCTTGCTTTTCAGTAAGTATCTTACAGCAAGCCACTCCTGTTTTCTTCTTTCATAACTGATGGAATCGTAGTAGCCTTTCTCCTCATTATTGAGTTTGATTCTTTCGTAGAACCATTGCGAGGATTCCCGAAGCTGCCATACATGCAGCCGCGATCCGTTTTTATTCTTTTTATCGAGAAGTAATGGCACAGTATCTCAATTGATTATTTCCACCTGAGCGACTCAATCAAATGATTGATATCCTCTTTTATGAAACTCACCACAGGAGCAATGGAATCTTTATTTGGAGAGTGATTAAAATACAAAGCACCTCGCATAAAATGATTGGTGCTGTCGGTTATGAAGAATTGTACCGATGAAGCGGCATTCCCCTTGATATCATAGAAGATACCGTACTTTTGATGATCGGGATCGTAGGTTAATTCCTCGTTTATGGCATCTGCCTTTATTGTATGTTTATAAGCTAGTCCCCGAACCGCTTCGACATGATTCCTCAGATTATTCTCAAGTGGTACATAACTCAGATGTAAACGTGCCCGGAACAATGGAAAATCAATATTATACCAGCAGTCATTGCTGTTCGCGCTGCGATCGCGATGAATGAGTGAATAGGTAGGAAATTCAAAACTATACGGACAATCTGTATCAAATTGCTGATACACTTTTTGAGGCATTGCAATTCTGAAATATCCCTTGGGTTTGGGGGTGTATACATCTTCACATCCGCCTAATACTACGGCTAGCAGTAAGCAAACACCAACTTTCCTAAGCATTCTCTTTCTCCCCATTTGGTCTATCGATTTTCACTTCAATTTGCTTAATTCTCCTTGTATCAACTGATTTTATTTTGAAAAGGTAATTTTGAATTTTTACCTCATCATTTTTTACCGGAATTTCACCTTTGAACTCCAGGATCAAACCGGCCAGTGTGTCTGCATCTCCTTTCTCCTTATCAAAGAAATCATCCTCTTCATTCACTATCCGGTAAAAGTCATTCAGCAAAGTTTTTCCCTCAAACTGAAAATGATCAGGCCCAATTTCCTTATAGGAGATATCTTCATCATCCATCTCATCGGTAATCTCACCAACTATCTCTTCCAGAATATCCTCCAAAGTTACAATACCTGAGGTTCCGCCATACTCATCAATGACTATAGCCATATGATTTCTATGGTTTTTAAATTCATCCAGCAGATCATCAATTTTTTTCGTTTCAGGAACAAAGTAAGGTTCACGAATTAGCTTTTGCCAGCTAAAATCGTCCCCTTCACCTATATACGGTAACAAGTCCTTTATGTAAAGGATGCCTTTAATCTGATCGAAGTGATCTTCAAATACAGGGATTCTTGAGTAACCAGACTCAATTAATATAGATTTTAATTTATTGAATTTTGTCTCCAGTTCAAACGCCACTACATCAACACGTGACTTCATAATTTCCTTTACCTCAATATTCCCAAACTTGACAATTCCTCTGAGGATTTTCTTGTCTTCCTCAATCTGATTCTCTGCGATGTCAAGAGCTTCTGAAAGATCGTCCATACTCAGATTCTGTTTCTTCTGAAACCTGCGATTGATAACCGATGTTGAGCTAATAAGGATGGATCCCAGGGGTCGAAAAACCTTTTCCAGAATCGATAGAGGATAGGCCATAAAGGCTGCAAATCTTGCAGCATATTTTGTGGCATAAACCTTTGGTATGATCTCACCGAACAGGAGGAGAAGGAATGTGATAAAAACCACCTGAATAATGAATCCGACTACAGGATTATCCTTGAAGTCGAGAATCTGTCCGGTGATGTAACTTGATAATATAACTATGGCAACATTAACAGTGTTATTGGCAATTAGAATGGTTGCCAACAGTTTTTCAGGTACTTCGAGGAGGGTAAGTACCATTTTATTTCTTTTACCCTGATTTTCCTCGAACAGCTTTTTCTCTTTTGGCCCCAATGAGAAAAAAGCAACTTCAGAACCCGATATGAGCCCTGAAATAACAAGTAAGAAAGATACAATAATAAAACTTAAAAGACTCCCTATGTCTACTGTCTTGAAGACAACACCGAATAGAAACGATACCGTTTCAAGAGCAGATTCTGAATCCAATTCATCCCCCATGATTCGTCAAATCTAATTAAAACGGTAAATCATCCCCAACTTCCGGCGATACATTAAACTTTTCAGTCTGGCCCTGTGCAGCTCCACTGGTCTCCGGATCTGATTTCCGGCCTCCAAGCATCTGCATAGAATCACCCTGAATTTCAGTGATATACTTCTTTACGCCATCCTTATCGTCATATGAACGATAGCGTAGCCGGCCTTCAATAAACAGACGATCACCTTTTTTTACATATTTCTCAGCTACCTCTGCCAATCCTCGCCACAATACAATATTGTGCCATTCGGTTTGGGTAACCTTCTCACCACTCTTGTTTTTATAGTTTTCACTAGTTGCTATAGAAAATGAAGCTTTCGCTACATTATTATCAAGGTATCTGACCTCCGGGTCTTTACCTACATTACCAATAAGAATTACTTTGTTTACCATAGGTATCAAATTTTGTGGATTAAAATTAGTTAATTAAAAGAAATATATTGTATCTCTTACTTGTATTTCTACACAAATATAGAGATTAATCAGTTAATTCCCTAGAAACCAAGCTTCATTCTCAACAATCACTTTTTCAATGATTTTTGGCACAGGAAGCTTTGTTAAGTCCTCGTAATTAACACTTTGAATCCCTTCACCAATCAAAGAACTATCAGATAATAATCTTAGAAAAACAAATTTACTATGAATTGTCTGGTGTGTCAAAGGATGGGGTTTTCCACACAGCTCCATATCTACAATAATATCATGGTTTGCACCAATTAATAACTGTTTGTGTAATGCTTCCATCCAATTAATATGCTCCCCGTCCTCAATGAGAGGGAATTCATAAAGCCCTTTCCATATATCTGTATTCTTCCTCTTTCTTATCAGGAAGTGATTGTTTTGCTTAATGATGAATAAATAAAAGTATCGGTCTTTCTTTCTAATGGCCTTTTCTTTCACCGGAAGGTAATTCACTTTTCCAGCACCATAAGCTTCGCAGTTCTCCACAAAGATACAATTCTCACAATCCGGATTCTGAGGAATACATTGTAAAGCTCCAAATTCCATTATGGCCTGATTGTGGTTTCCCGGATTCTCCCTGTCAAGAAGTTTATCTGCCAAAGTAATAAAATATTTTTGGCCATCGCCTGAGTCTATTGGAATTTTCACATTAAATAATCTTGACAGAACACGATACACGTTTCCATCAACTACAGCATAGGGCTGATTGTAGGAAATAGACAAAACAGCAGATGCTGTATAGCGGCCAACCCCCTTTAAACCAATCAAATTTTCGTAGGTATCCGGGAATATCCCTTTTAGTTCGCTGCTTATGAATTTAGCAGAATAGTGCAGATTTCTGGCTCTTGAGTAATAACCCAAACCTTGCCAAAGTTTGAGTACCTCATCTTCGGAAGCTGCAGCTAAATCGTTGATTGTTGGGAATTTTTGAATAAATCGCTGATAATAAGCGACTCCTTGAACCACTCTTGTTTGCTGCAAAATAATTCCTGAAAGCCATACTTTATATGGTTCAGATGTGTGTCTCCAGGGTAAGTCACGCCTGTGTTGTTCGTAGAACTGTTTTAGTTTCTCACTAATATTCATACCCTTAGCAATTCAATTTCTTATAAGAAAACAACAAAAATATTACGAATCAGTTTTTAATTATAAAATAAATTGCTTTATATTTGCACCAAATTTGAGAATTAATTGTAATCATTTGATAATTAAAGTATTTAAAAAATGACAAAAGCAGATATCGTAAACGAAATTTCTAAGAACACCGGTATAGAAAAAGTAACTGTTCTTAAGACAGTAGAAGCATTCATGGATTCTGTAAAGGGCTCATTAGTAAAAGGTAAAAACGTTTATCTTAGAGGTTTCGGTAGCTTCATCGTAAAGAAAAGAGCAGAAAAAACAGCCAGAAATATTTCCAAGAATACGACTATCATTATTCCTGAGCACTTTATTCCTTCATTCAAGCCCGCTAAAACCTTTGTTACTAAGGTAAAGAACAACGTGAAGTAATTGTTGATTAGTAAATATAAATTCAGACAATCATGCCAAGCGGAAAGAAGAGAAAAAGACATAAGATGTCTACCCACAAGCGGAAGAAAAGACTAAGAAAAAACAGACATAAGAAGAAGAAATAAATTCTTCTAACTTATTATAGAATACAATAAACCTAAAGATGTTTATCTTTAGGTTTGTTGTATTTATACAAAAGCATATCTTAGGTAAAAAATAGAGGTGAGAGAATAATTCGTGGAGAACGTAAGCAAAGACCTGATAATTGATGTAAAACCAACCGAGACTACTGTTGCTCTCCTTGAGAATAAATATTTAACCGGATTATTTAAGGAAAAAAACAATACTCAGTTTACCGTTGGTGACATCTATCTTGGCAGAGTTAAGAAAATAATGCCGGGATTAAATGCAGCTTTTGTTGATGTTGGTTATGAGAAAGATGCTTTTCTTCACTATTTTGATCTCGGTCCTCAATTCAACAGCCTTTCTAAATACCTAAAGCTTAGCCTTTCTAAAAAGTACAATCTTCCAAAGTTTCCGAACTTCAAACTGGAACCGGATATTGACAAGAATGGAAAGATTAGCAATGTAATAACTCAAGGACAGGACATCCTGGTTCAAATTGCAAAAGAACCAATTTCTTCAAAAGGTCCACGACTGGCTTCTGAGATGTCAATAGCCGGGCGAAACCTTGTTCTGATTCCATTTTCCGGAAAGATTTCAATCTCCCAGAAAATTGATTCCGATGAAGAGAAAATCCGGTTGAGAAAGCTCATTCAGAGCATTAAACCTAACAACTACGGAGTTATCGTGAGAACAGCTGCTCAAAATAAAAGGGTAGCAACACTGGATAATGAGCTGCGGAGCCTTATTAATAAATGGGAACACTCCTTCACTAATGTTAAAGAACTTACCCCTGCTTCCTTGTTTATCGGTGAAATCAACCGAACATCTGCCATTGTGCGTGACCTGTTCAATGAGAGCTTCAGTAATATTTTTGTAAACGACAATAAGGTCTATCAGGATATAAAAGGCTATATCGAGGATATTGATCCTGAGCAGGCTAAAATTGTAAAGTTCTATTCAGGTAAGCAATCCATCTTCGACCAGTTTGGAATTGACAAACAGATCAAGGCCGCTTTTGGAAAAACAGTTACCTTTAAGAGTGGGGCTTATCTTATCATTGAGCATACCGAAGCACTGCATGTTATAGATGTTAATTCGGGCAACCGAACTAAGAAAGACAAAGATCAGGAGGCAAATGCCCTTGACGTAAATATGGCTGCGGCCGAAGAGGTAGCCCGACAGCTTAAATTAAGAGACATGGGTGGAATCATTGTGATTGATTTCATCGATATGATCACCGCAGAAAACCGTCATAAGCTTCACGATAAAATGAAGCAAATAATGGCGAGCGATCCTGCTAAGAATACAATTCTGCCACTCAGTAAGTTTGGTTTAATGGAGATTACACGTCAGCGTGTAAGACCGGAAACTGATATTGATACGGTTGAGAAATGTCCAACCTGTTCAGGTACGGGTGAAATAACCGCCAGCATTCTCTTCATCGATCAAATTGAGAACAACCTGAAGTATATTCTTGGCCAGAAACCTGAACAGAAAAAACTTATCCTTAAGATTCATCCTTACATTGCAGCTCACCTTTCCAGGGGACTTTTCTCCATTATTTACAAATGGAAGAAGAAATATAAGTGCAAATTGAAATTAAAAGAAGCTCCTTCGTATTCATTTCTGGAGTACCGTTTCGTTGACGAAAATGAGGTAGACATTCTGGTTTAAGCTCAGAGCAAGCTGTTTACTGTTAAAATATCGTAAAGTCACTAGAAAAACCTTAAAATAACCCCTTTATTCGCTTGTCAATTATTGTTCGACTCAATAAATTCATAATTTAGTGCCCTGAAATTTTCACACTTTAGTTATGATTAAACGAATCATTATCTCTTTGTTGTTTTTAGCAGCACTTCTTCCGATATCAGCACAGATCGAGATTCCGGTTACCTGGAAATATAATATAAAAGATTTAGGCAATAATGAAATTGAACTGATCCTGAAATCGTCCATTGAGGACAAATGGCACATGTACAGCCAGTTTACTCCTGATGGCGGACCTCTTCCATTATACTTCGAATTTGAAAAAAGTGACAAGTATGAATTAATAGATGGGATGACGGAACAAAAGCATCATACGGAGTATGATGATATTTTCAAGGTGGATGTTTATTATTTCAAAGAGAAAGCCACATTTACTCAGAAAGTAAAAGTACTCACAGAAGAAGCTTTTAACATCAAAGGTTTCTCCGACTATCAGGTGTGTATTGAAGGTAAGTGTATTCCAGGGAGTGACGACTTCGATTTTGCCATCAATGGTGGTGTAAAGAAAGAAAGTACGGTTGGACAATCAGTATCAAAGGAAGTAGCTCCGCTTAAAATAAATACGCTAGAGCTTGGTGATGCAGAAAGCGTTTCCTCCGACATGGAAGAACCGGTTAGCGAAACCGACTCAAGAGGACTTTGGGTATTCTTCTTCATCTCCTTCCTTGCAGGTTTAGCGGCAATACTAACACCTTGTGTGTTTCCAATGATCCCAATGACAGTTACCTTCTTCATGAAAGATAAGGACCAAAAAGGAAAAGGTCGGGTACAGGCTCTGGTATATGGATTCTCGATAATTGCTATTTACACCTTCATTGGCTCAATTCTGGCAGTTGTTGCCGGCCCTGACATTGCCAATTTTTTGAGCACACACTGGATTCCGAATGTTCTTTTCTTCCTCATATTCATGTTTTTTGCAGCATCCTTTCT
>Ga0233443_1000962_pt1 | contig 27605 bp, 22 predicted proteins | sample SI_123_September_2_FD_182784 | JGI IMG/M metagenome (GOLD analysis project Ga0233443, IMG submission 182784) | Seawater microbial communities from Saanich Inlet, British Columbia, Canada - SI_123_September2016_200_MG | ecosystem: Environmental > Aquatic > Marine > Inlet | place: Canada: British...
GGTTAGAGGGTTAGTTAAATATGATGAAATCTTTGAATGGACATCACTAATTGTTGAGATGTATTTTGGTTCAAGTTTGGCTAAGGGAAGATGATTGAAGTAAACTTTGGAACTGAAAAGACACCTGTATGGCGTTATGTTCAACATCTAATGAAATCGAACAGGTCAAGTAAGCAATGTTCAGAAAAGTAATGAATGTATATACATCAAGGGTTGTAGAGAATATGATGTTAAGTAATAAAAACAAGGAAGGGAAGCAATGAAGATAGAACTACAGATTAGTTTATTCATAGTTTTAATGCTAGTCTTAACCTTAAACTATGGTTAAAGACCCGAGGATGAAAGTATGAATAAATGTTCAATAACAGCGTTTATTATAGGTATTACGATAACTGTATCATCTTTAGCCTTTTTTGGACAGATGCTGCAGATGCCAAGTAAGGGGTTTCAGATGGGTTCACAGATGATTATGCCCCAGCAGAGTATGGTACAATCAACGCAACCATGTGTATGCGAGTGCAAAGTTAACTAGGAGAATTTATGGGTGTAAAAATTACTAACAACGCATCAGGTACTTTAGCTGCTGCAATAACCTCAGGTGCTACGACACTGACCCTGACATCGGGACAAGGCGCACTATTCCCAACACTGGGCGTAGGCGACTACTGCTGGTGCACACTGGTCGACACGAGTAACAACGTTGAGATTATTAAGGTAACCGCTAGGTCAACAGACACATTAACAATGACCCGAGGCCAAGATAACACGACCGCCCAAGCATTCGCAATTAGCGACAGGCTGGAGTTACGCCCGACAGCAGCCCTGTTCGCTGAGTTTGCAGATAACTTACCTCTAGCTGGTGGAACTATGACTGGTACTATCGTAGACTTTGAATCAACAGGTATTGATGATAACGCTACGAGTACAGCTATTACTATTGATGCTAGTGAGAATGTACTAATTGGAATGACTGCTGTTTCTGGAACAACAGATGGTTTACATCTTAGGTCAGGGATTGCTTCTGGAGTGAATGTAACTAACGACCATTGTTTTGCACTTAATAGAAAGTCAAGTGATGGTGAGGCATTAAGATTTCTGAAAGATGGTGCTTTGGTAGGCTCTATTGATGTAAGTGCTTCTGGGGCTTCCATTAAATTAGGCGGTACAGCAGCAGCTAATGCCTTAGATGACTATGAGGAGGGTACTTGGACTCCTGCTATTACAGGTCCGTCTGGAAGTGCTGTTCCAGGGATGGCATACACCACCCAAGTCGGAAGTTACACTAAAGTTGGAAATATAGTGTCTGTACGTATAGCTCTTAATTTCACTGCTAATTCTGGTAATCCTCTTAGAAGAGTATCCTTGCCATTTACAGGTACAGGACAGACAGGTATATTGGCAGGTGCTGGGATTTCGCCATCAAATTTAAATTTCGGTAATGGAACTCAAGCTTGTGCGTATGCCGCACCTGGTAATGCATATCTAGCTTTAACAATATCTGGTGATGAATTAGCACAACAATATCCATCAGCAACTTCGCAGAGTATGAGCATAAGGGTTTCGATGACATATGAAGTTTAATTAACCTAAATGGATTTTAGGTCAGACACTTAAATTAACAGGAGAGTCAAAATGGCTTTAGTAAAGAAAACGGTAGTAGATAAAGTAGAAGTAGTTGGTGAACACAAGATGGTACAGTGTCGTGAAGCTACTTGGGTAGAAGATAACGGTGTAATGGTTGGTGGTAAGAACTTCCACAGACACGTAATCGCACCAGGTGATGACACAACAGGTGAACCTGCTGAAACCATTGCTATCTGCAATGCGGTACACACACCAGCAGTAATAGCAGCTTATGAAGCTATGTTAGCTGCTCAAGAAGCAGAGATGAACCCATAGTGAAAAACACCCCTCTTATAATGTACCCTAACGGGTCACTTGCACGCAGCGACACAGTGCCTGAGGGGTGCATAGTTATAGAAGAACCGGAAAGTATTGAGCCGCCGCTAGTTGAAGACCAGACGGCAGCAGTAAAGGAAGCAGAGAATGGGTGCAGTTAAAATACATAAATTCCTAGGTGAAGCCCCGAAGATTTCGACGGAGCTATTACCTGACGGTGCAGCACAGGTAGCGTACAACACCAAGCTATATTCTGGTGACCTTATCCCCTACCAGGAGCCAGTTGTTGTCGCTGATGCTAATCGCACAGGTACAATTAAAACATTATATGCTCTACGTGACATAGCAGCAGGCACACTTAAGTGGTTAACGTGGGCAACAGACGTGGACATTGCAGTAGCCTCATCCACTGAGGACGACGAGCAGAGGTTCTACTATACAGGCGACGGAGCCCCTAAGGTTTCCAACTACGCACTGGCCACAAAAACAGGTACACCTTACCCAAACACATATTACAACCTTGGGCTGCCGCTACCTACGACAACTCCAACTACGTCTGCGGCGTCATTCACTGTAACAAATACAGCATCATATGCACGTGACTCAGGCAACACAGCAACGATTACAACAGGCACAGCACACAGCTTAAGTACAGGTAATGTTGTAACGGTACGCGACTTCACTACGACAGTGGGTGAAACATTTAACTCTGTTAATGTACAAGTTACTGTCACAGGAACAACAACATTTCAATACTTCAACCCAGGCGATGCAGTTTCCACTGCTTCAGACACTGCAGGTAGAGTAGATTTAGCGGGTAACACACAGATTCGTACACACGTGTACACATGGATAACACCATGGGGTGAGGAGTCAATCGCTTCAATCCCTACTGACGAGCTGTATATTAAGGAGGGTCAGGTTGTAACTATCACAGGTTTACCGACTGCTAACCCTTCATCTGATTATTATATCCGCGGATTGCGTATTTACAGGACGCTGCCGTCAGCCTCAGGTACAGAGTATTACCAGCTGTCAGACTGTTGGTTCCCTGTGGCTACTACGAAGGTAGCACGTAGTGGCAACATCTCCACTGTGACTTTTGCAGAGCCCCATAACTTTATTATTGACGATAGGTTTAAATTAAGTGGATGCACGACAACATCATTTAATATCACCGGTGGTACTGTCAAGACTGTAGTTGATGAGTACACAATTACATATGACCAGACTGCCTCCGATGTAGGCGAGACTGCTGACACTGCAGGTACGCTGTACCACGACGTTGCTGAGAGCCTGTCAGACCCTGCGAGATACTGGGGCGATGGCTCATACACATACACTGATGACTTCTTAGATACGAACCTAACAACCATACTAGACTCTGATTACTACGACGAGCCCCCGATTAACTTACAAGGTATTAAGGTTGCTAATAACAATATCCTTATGGGGTTCTTCGATAATCAGCTGTGTTTCTCAGAGGTAGATAAACCACACGCTTGGCCTATTAAGTACCGCATTACATTCGACGCTGACATTGTAGCAGTTGAAGCAGTGTCGGGGTATATCATAATCTTAACTGAAGCATATCCATACGCAGCATCTGGTAACGACCCATCGACTATGACTGTTGCTCGTGTCGATACACTGTACCCTTGCCTATCGAAGCGCTCAGTAGTTAACATGGGGTACGGGGTTGTATATACAACGCATGGTGGACTAGCGGTTTACTCACTGTCTAAGGGTGTCGAGCTTGTTACTAAATTAATCCATGATTGGGATACTTGGGAAGATGAGTTAACCCCAAGTGAAGTTGTTGGTCACTTATATAATGGTAAATATTTCGGCTCACATTCGGGCAACTCGTTTATATTTGAGAAGCACGACAAGACTGGCGGATACTTCATGACTGTACAGACTACGTTCACTGCAGCATTCACTGACCAAATAACGAATAAGATGTACTACATCACTGACACAACTGGCAATATATATCAGTGGGATGATAGGACACAGCCACTAACCCCTATGGAGTGGAAGTCGAAAACCATCGTAATTAAAGAGTACATGAACATCGGTGCTGCTAGAGTGATTGCAGACTATGACACACCTCAGTCTGAGATTGATGCTATCAATGCATACAACACAGCAGCAACAGCATACAATGTACTGCGCTGGGCAGAGGCTGCACAGTTAGGTACGCTGAATGGGCCAACTGACTATATGGTGTCAGGTGCTCGTGTTGAGAATAGTGGTGCGATTAACGGATGCATGGTTGTTAACGGTGACTGCATAACTCGTAACTCTAAGACCACAACCTCTTTCTTATGTATCACATTTAAACTATGGGTTGACAAAGTCTTGGTATTCCAGGGGAATATCTGCTCCGATAAAATCTTCAGACTCCCAGCTGGCTACCGCTCTGACACCTTTGAAGTGTCAGTGTCAGGTGCTGCAAGAGTGAGAGCAATCCACCTAGGTGAAACACCATACGGGCTGAGGGGTGCATAGTGGCAGGTAGATTCACAGGCATCCCGAACATCCCCACTGACGGCTTAGCAGATTGGCAGGCTCAGATATTCAGTGCAATTAAAGAAGATGTGGAATTATTGATTGGCGCTAGGGGTGAATCAGACCTTGCAAGTGCGGCTATCATTAGGGGTAACATTCGTGTATCATCAATGGAAACGCAGTCGATGCGCGTAGTAACAGCAACAAGTAAGACGTGGTCAAGTATTTCAGGGCTACCATCTGGTGAATCGCTAGCAGACGGAGCTGAGTTTATAAAGTTACGGGATGATGTACAGAATTTAGCGAACGATTTAGCAACAACAAGAGCAACAATTAATGTCCTATTAGGGCAACTTAAAGGATAGGAGAATTAATATGATTTACAACACAGAGTCTTTAGACTTACCAGCGGGATTACAACAACTAATGCCTCGCGGAACGCAGACAAACAACCAAGCTTATGGTAGTATGAACCCAACACAACCAAATGGGAGAGCACCAACTATGGATTTCAGGAACCAACCGAAACCATCATACGCGATGGGTGGCGAAGTAGGACCTGGTGGAGCACCAGTCCCACAAGCTGGTATGCCAGTTGGGTTACGCCCTCAAGGCCAAGGTGAACAACGCATGGACCCTAAGATGATGGAGATGCACATGCAGAAATTCATGCAAGAGCAGCCTGAGAAGGTCGAACAGATTAAGCAGACCATTTTGGAAGTCATGCAGTCTGGCGAATTAACACAAGAAGAATTAAACATGGCTGTACAATTAGCAACAGTTGCTTTGCAAAATCCAGATATGTACCCACAAGTTAGACAGTTTGCAATCCAACAAGGCCTTGCGACTGAAGCTGATATCAGCCCAGAGTATGACCAAGGTCTAATCTTCGTGCTACTACTAGCAGCGAAGGCAGCGAAGTCAGAGATGGGTGGTAACTTCATGGAGGGTGGCGAGATTATGGCAGGCACACACCCAACTGCAGACGATGTAAACATTAATGTATCTAAAGGAGAGTTTGTAATCCCAGCTGACGTTGTGAAAGCAAAGGGCACAGACTTCTTCGAGAAACTTATTAACCCTAAAGGAGGCAGCAACAGCTAGACAATTATGGGAGAGAAAGACAATGTGGAAATTGACGGCTATGAACCTTTATTACTTGCAACACAAGAGCACTATGATTTATACTGGGCTCAATGTGTTCCATTAATAGATAAGGTTGTTGCGAAAGCGATATATGGCGAATTTACAACAGATGATATATACAACAGTGCGACACAAGGACAAATGTTTGTATTTATATGTAAGAAGGATGAAGGTGAATACCCTGATGTCAAGTTCGTTATCGTGATGGAGCATGTGCAATACCCTAAGCTAGATGCACTGAACGTAGTTGCAATCGGCGGTTCACAACTAAACCCACTCTTTAAAAAGTTCTGGGAGAAGCTATGTGGGTGGGCTTACATGAACGGCATCCGAGCTATAGAGGCGTTAGTCTCGCCAGCCATGGCTCGAGTAATAACTAAATTTGGCTTTGAACATAAATACGCGCAGATGCGACTTAACTTAAACGAGGATTAATTATGACCCCTAATATCGATTACATACCTATGTCACCCCTAGCCACTGCTGTTAGGAATACAATGCAACCAACAGAACATGGAGGTGGTGCTAAGAAGGTTGTCGCTGTAGTAGCTATGGTAGCTATACCCTTTGTTGCTCCAGCCATCTCGGCAAGTATCGGCCTCTCGGCTAGTATTGGTGCGACTATGGGCTCAGCAGTGGTAGGTGCAGGCCTCGGCGCTGTATCTTCAGCAGCGACAGGCGGAGACTGGAGAAAAGGAGCACTAGGTGGCGCTATTTCAGGCGGTATTGCTGGGTATATGTCAACCCCTACTGCTACTCCAACAGACGGTATGACAGGCCCAGGCTTTGATGCTCCTGTTAGTGACCCTCTGCTTGCACCAACATCTGCCGCACCTACTGCATCTGTTGACCCTATGATAGGTCCAACTATGGCAGACGGTACTTACGGTGGTTTATCTGCAGCACAAGAGGCACAAGTTGGGCTGAGCTCGTTAGACTATAATGATGCGTTGCTAGCGGACCAAACTTTTGTAGGTGGCGGTACGACACAGTCAGCTACTGGTGATGCATTAGGCGCACAACAGCCCGCACAACAGCCCGCACAACAACCTACGCAACAACCTACGCAACAACCTACGCAACAACCTACGCAACAACCTGCGCCACCACCTAAAGCGCCACCACCTAAAGCGCCAAAGGGCACATTCGGGGAGCGCTTCCAAGCAGGTTTAGAAACTGCATACAGCCCTGAGAACTTAGGTAGAGCATCACTACAGATGGGCGGTAACATGCTAACTAATGCACTGGTTCAATCTGAATATTCTGAGCAACAGCAAGAGTTAATTGACCAGCGTAAAGCTGAGGTTGCTAAACTAGAAGCACAAGGGGCAGAAGTAGATACAATTAAATTGGCTGAGGCACGCAAGCTGTTACAGCAGGCTATGCAGGTAGACCCTACATATCTAGCAAGACAGAAAGCAAACGCTGCTAAGAGCCAGGATGCACGGAGAACTAACGAAGCAGTGCGTAGAGCAGGCTCAAGTGGTAGGCGTGCAGGTTTAACTGACTCAATCAGACGTAGAGGTGCATTAGCAGGCGGTAAACACGCAGCGTCAGCATTTGACTCTGGCTACCAAGGTGGTTTAGAGGAGAAGATTGCATTACAAAAAGGTGGTGTAGGTATGCTACCAACTTCTGCAGGTTTGAGTGGATACTACGCCAACTTAGGTAGTCAGTACGACTCAGCAGAAGAAGCGAGAGATAAAGAGCGCGAAGGGTATAACCAGTTATTCGGATTCGCAACAACTCAACCAGGAGCGTAACATGGGGACATGGTTTGGAGCACAGCAACAGGGGGCACAGGTCGTCCGCGACCAAACCACTCGTAGAAGAACAATGGCGGAGGAAGACCGCACTATTGCAAAAGATATAGTCGACCGCCAGCGTACCCAGGCTGGGGAAGATAGAGACACTGCATATAACGAAGAGATTAGACGTCAGAAGCTTGCAGAGTTACAGCGCCTTAATGATATCCGTAATGCTCGGGCTAGTCGCAACCCAGCACCAGCTGGTGGTTTCCAGTTCGGTGGTCAAGGCCAAGTCGGACAAGTTCCAGTTGCTGGTCAAGTTCCAGTTGCTGGTCAAGGCCAAGTCGGACAAGTTCCAGTTGCTGGTCAAGTTCCAGTTGCTGGTCAAGTTCCAGTTGCTGGTCAAGTTCCAGTTGCTGGTCAAGTTCCAGTTGGCGGTCAAGGACAAGTTCCAGTTGCAGGACAAGGGCAGATACCTATATTTGATACTAGCGGACAAAACGACTTAGCCACAGCTCGTGATGCTTCAATCCTCCAAGGTAATAAAGACTACAATACTGCGGTGGTAGCCGCAACCCAGCGCCAACGTGGCGTTGCCGCAGCAAGAGATAAACTATTAGAGCTACAAAATGCACAAAAGAATATGGGTTCTTCGCAGTACCTACCAAAGTATGCAGTACCAACTGACGCGGGGCATTCAGGGCTACAAAAGCTCTTTGGTGCTGATGCTGACCCGCAAGCGATTGCCCAGGACTTCGTAGCCTCATCTGAGGCTATAGTGCAGATGGGTTCAACTGGTGGAGGCTGGGGGCCACAAGCATCGGGCTGGTTAGGTATAAATAATACAGATATGACAGATGCGGAGTTCCAGGCTGCATTAGCTAAGAGTAACGAGGTTGAGCAATTCTTTAATACAGACCTATTTGGTGATAGTGATGCCGAAAAATACTTTACCTTATACCCAGATGAGATTACTAAGGCTAACCCTTTCTATGGGATGTCTAAAGCTGAGCTGGGTACCGTAGACTACAGTGGTGATAAGCGAAGAGCAGCATTGGCTGAGTATTACTTCACCCATATTAAACCACAACTAACTGGGGCTAGTGTCGATGGGCTCAAACCCGTAGCAACGGCGAATGGCGGTGATGCTGTTGTACATACCAAAGAACAAATTGCAAAGGCTGAAGCACAGCATAAAGACTACATGTCTAAGATAGCGACAGGCATCAATACATTAGATGACGACATTGCTAACGCCCCGGTGTTCATGGAGAAACTAAATAAAGATAAAAAGGCCAATGAGACAGCTATCCAAGATTTATATAAAAGTCAGCTCAGTAAGAGCAACGCCGCACAGTTGGCGAAAGTAGTTGGTATGCAGGTAGACCCTAGCCTATTAGACCCAACAAAGCTAGGTGGTTTAGTACGCCAAGGTTATGAGCAACGCCAACTGCTAGTATATAAAGCACAGAACGCTCGCAAGGTCGCCAAGATTAGTGGTGTTAGTAGTGACTGGGCAGAGTATGACGCATTGCGTGCACAGCTTAGCGAGAAGGATGTGTCAATCTATGCAGCTATTGGTGAGCAGGGTATCACAGAGTTAGTGAATGATAATGACCCACGTCGTATCTCAGCAGTATTATCGTCGTTCACTAGTTCTAAGATTATTGTCCAGCCTAGGTCAGATGGTATGTATAACCTTATCTCAAACGGTAAAATGTCTGGCACACCTCAGACTGCTGATGCTATACAGAAGCTAGTGCGTATGCAGTCTAGCCCTACGTTTAGAGCACAGTCAGCAGCGAACGCACAGAAACAGGTTGAGCAACAGATTGAGGGTGCATCAACACAACAATCCACTGCTAAGAACGAGAGTGAGACTATTAGAGCACTACTTACTGAGCAACTTAAAGGCATAAACGCGAAGGACAAGCTAGCCTTCGAGCAACAGTTCAAGGACCGAGAGTGGAAGTTTAACTCACTAGGCAGTGATGGCGGTGGGTTCTTAACTTCCACTGATGGTCGGACTGTCTTATTTAACCCAAGACCTGGTAAGTCTCCATCTGGTAAGGCACTATCTAAGTTCACGGATGTCACTAACCAGCTTGGTAAAGACACTGTGTTTAGAATTAGAGGTGGTACAATGGACTTTAGTAAGTCAGATTTCTGGAAGAGTATAGGATTACCTAATCCACTTAACAACTAGGGGGTAGCCAGTGGCTATTAAAGCAGGTTTAAGTCCGTTCGCGGCGTCATCATTCGAGGTGTCGTCCAACCCGTTCCAAGCATTCGAGCTGCCAGCTGATAAAGGGTTTAGTATGCCTAAGTTAGATGCAGTTATGCAAGGTACGTTTGGTCAACCAACTGTCGCTGACTCTCTAGCACAAAGTAGAGGTCCATCCTCTGCACTTGCACAAGCATATGAGAATGCTGATGGTCAAATCTTCGTGAACGGTTTGTTGTTCGCTGGTGATGACCACAGTAAGATGCTTGAGTCTGAGCAATACCTCAACGCCCCAGAAGTTAACACGCCCCCACCGGGTGGTGGCTGGCAGACGCTAGACCGTAGTGCCTACCAAGCTGAGATTGACAGCATTAAAGACCCCTCGCGTGGCACACTCGCTAAGAAGAACTTCGGTATTGGTGTAGACAACCTGCAGTTACTAGGTGGTTACGGGCTTGAGCTAATGGGTGCTGAGGAAACTGGGCGTGCTGTCCAGGAACAACAGATTAAAGACTTAGCAAAGAACGACCCCTACCAACGTGAGTTCACTGAGGATGTTAAGTCTGTTGAGACCGGTATAGATTGGTTCGTAGCTAACCTAGCCCAGCAAGGGCCGAACATGATTGAGTCAGTAGCCACGTTTGTATTAGGTTACGCAGCAGGTGGTGGACAGCTTACTGGTTTAGGCACAGGTATCACAGCAGTAGCAGGCAAAGAAGCATTTAAGAAGGCACTGAAAACTGCCATCAAGAACAGAACAAAGGCCAAGACTAAAGGTAAACCTTTCAAATCATTGAGCGCTGCAGACCAGAAGATACTTAGACAGACTTCGGGTATATCTGCTGTACTTGCTAACAACTATGCGATTGGTGCATCAGATATCTTCGGTGAAGTTAAAGACACAGACCCTGACAACGCAAGACTTAAAGCGTTCTTCGGTGCTATACCATATACATTATTAGAGACAGCCCCGGAGGCTTTACTTGCGTCACGCTTATTAGGTGGCATTAGAGGCAGTGGTGGTATTGCACGTAGGGGTGCAATTGGTGCTGGTATTGGTGGTATGGCTGAGGGCTCAACTGAGGCAGGGCAGGAAGCATTACTGATGGGTCTTAACCCAGAGGCTGAGATAGGTACACCAGAAGGTAAGAAGCGTTTATTAAATGCATTCGCCGCAGGTGCAGGTATCGGTTCTCCAATCGGTGGTGTTGCAAACTTATCTGGTAGGAACAAAGGTAAGGTAGACCTAAGTGGTGGTAGCGAAGTAGACTTACTGAAAGAGAAAACTAAATTCAACGACGCCCCTATTGAAGGCGAGCAACTAGAGATAGACGGTGCTGACGTACCACAACCTACCGCAGATATCGACGCCCGCGCAGAGCTAGAGTCTATGCTTGCAACTAACAATGAGATACTTAAGACTGTTACTAGCAATGCAGAGCGCGATGAGTTACTAGGTAGGAACGAAGCTATACAAGAGGACATTGACGCAATGGACTCAGCGGCAATATTGGAAGCAGATGAGACAGCGAACGCTGAGCAGGACAACGCATTCCCAGATATATGGCAGCGCCAAGCAGCTGAAGACCCACGCTCTGATTCAACTACGCCTGTGTTTGATGTGGTTGGTGAAGGTCAGACAGAGTTATTCCCAGACACTGAGGTACAGCCTACAGTTGAGCAGGAACTAGGTGGAACTGATGAGGCTCTACAAGCCCAGCAAAGACGTGGTATAAAAGGAATCAACCAGCGTGACAGAGAGATTGAAGTCATGGATAACCCACTGGTTACCCCCGAGTATACCCAAGAACAGATTGAAATAGCAGCGGCACAGAACCGTGAAGCCACTGCTCAGAAAGAACAACAAAACGAATTACAACGCCAGCGTATTATCATACAGAACCGTGAGTTACAACGCCGTGAAGAAGAGGCTAAGCAAGCAGCTGACGATGAGATGCGACGTGAGAACGCAAACCGTATGTTTGAGATTATCCAACAGCGTGCAGAGACCCAACGTGCAGAAGCAGAGCAGGCTGCAGCACAGGAAGTAGAGCAGACTAAGAAAGTAGCGAAGGTTGCAGCGATGACTAAGAAGCAGCGTAAAGCAGCTGACGCTAAGGCTAGGAAAGATAACGCAGAACGCTCACAAGAAGAGTACGGTAAAGAAGTTCCCGAGCCAGTAGTGGTAGCGGAAGCAGTTGAGTCATCCGAGGAAACTAAGTCTGAAGCAGAAGTAGAAGCAGAAGAAACATGGATTAAGTTACGCCCTAAGGATGCAGAGAGTATTGAGTACGCTGACATACCAGAGGAGTTTCGTAAGTATTGGGAAGCCGCGGTTGAAACAGGTGAGGCTACTAAGACTAATGCTAAACTCTTAGCTAAGATGACTAAGGCAGCAAACGCTGGTAAGAAAGTAAACAAGTTAGTTAAGAAAACTGTTAAGAAAGTTAAGAAGGATGTTGACGATAATAAGCTTGCAGCAGTTGGTGCAGTGAGTGGCGGTAAACCTAAGGTTAAGAAACAAAAGCCAGAGGATGATGAAGAAGAAATTACATTAGCCCCTAAGAAGGTTGAACTTAAGAAGAAGGTTGAACTTAAGAAGAAGGTTGAACTTAAGCAGCCAGCTAAGAAACTTAAGGTCGTGAAGAAACCTAAAGCTAGTGAGAAAGAACTCGCTGGTAACATGCTTAAGAAGAAGACATCACCAACCAAGGACACCCCAAATAAATTCCTAGACTTACCACCAGCAATGAAACTTAAGTCTAAGCGTAAGACTCAACTGAGTACAGCTGAGACATTACATGTGGGTACGAACAAATCTGTCAAGCTATCCTCGTTAACCCCCGAACAACTTAATGAACTAGAAGAGTTACGTGCTAACCGCGCTAGTGAATCAGACTTCGAGTCGTTCTTCCAGGAGTTAACTGCAACAGAAGTTGAGAAAGAAGTAGCCGCTAAGAAAGCTAATAAACTATTAGGTATAGCCACTCAACTAACTGCGAAAGAGCGTAGAGATGCGAAGACTAAGGCAGACAAAGTTACAACAACAACTCAAGGCCAAGCTAGAGATGCATGGGATGCACATGGTTTACCTATTAAGTGGGGTGAGCTTAACCATGTACGCCAGCTTGAGGTTAAGCGGTGGATGGATAGCCATAAGGGCAAGATATCTAAAGTCCAGGCGCTTAGGATTGCTCAAGCTGAAACAGATAGCAAGGGGGCATCTACAGTTAGGGAGATAATCACTACGCTGATGCAAGACATCGAGGGTGAGAAGAGCTCTAAGAAGCAGAAGTCTATGCTCACACACGTGATTAACAACTGGCTTCTCAACCTTAACCGTGTAGGTAAAGGCCACGTAACGTTCAAAGAAAACCGGGCTGTAGGTAAGTGGTTGAATGAAATAGAGTTTGACCCTACAACACGCACGTTTATAGACAACACAATAATTTCTAATCTACGAGATAATGAGCCGCGTCCTGCATCTTCTAAGGGGCAGACACACGCATACTTCAAGTACCTAACAAACCAAGGTCTGCTTGATGATGCACGTTTATCCGACATTGAATTTACAGGCGAGGCTATAGAAGCCCCTAAGGTAAAAGGTAAGGCAAAACCTAAAGCAGTAACAGGCCAGGATATAGTTAAAAAGTTACTCCGTGTTAATGCAGCTGGGTATCAGAACGTGAAGCAGGCTAAAGCAAAACTTGATAAGATGTTAGCTGATGTTAGCCAGAAGATTCTTGATACTACTGTGGTAGACCCCGAACGTGGTACTGTGCTTAGTGATTACATAATCGGTGGTAAGTTCAAAGCTGAGATGCTGGGTAGTAAAGTTCTTATTAAGACTGATGTACTGAGCAAAGACTCTCGCACTGATGTACAGGCTGCTATCGCTGCAGAGACTAAAATCATAGGTATGAACTCAGTTAGGTTGGGAGCATTCATAAAACAACTTCGCACTAAGACTAGGGCAGCTAAGAAGGAAGTAGGCATTACTCTCACCATGAGTGAGAACGAACGTGACGATATAATCGATAAAAACCCTGCACTCAAGGAAGACTTACGACAGTTAGATGTTGCGCGTAATGTACAGAACGACAAGGCACAGCGTAAGTCTGATGCCACCATTGGTAAGTATATGCGTGATGATGGTGAGACTATTAACAACCCTCTGTCACTCGGTAAGACTAAACTATTAGTTAAGAAGTGGATTAAGAAACTTAAGGTTAACCCTATAGTACGTGTGTTCAGAGACCAGGCTCATATGAAGCAGACTGCTCCGGAGCTATTCAAACGAGCAGTAGCAGCACGAGCTGACGAGTCCTTTGAAGATACCTCAGCGATGGGGTACTCATTTGGTAATAACATTATTATATTCAGCGATAGAGTCCCAACTGAGAAGGCACTGAAAGTTGTGTTAGCCCACGAGGTAATAGGACACAACGGGTTACGAGCTTTATTATCCCCCGCTTCAATCAAAGTAATCCTCAGTAATATCTTAGAGTTTGATACCGTTGTGCGAGCAGAAGCTATACGCAGAGCAGACGTATATGGCATAAGTAGACTAGAAGCCGTAGAAGAAATTATTGCTGACTCTGCTGCAGCGATTGATAATAATACACTGCTTAGATTGTGGGAAGCTATTAAGGGGGCGTTCAAAAAGATATTCAACCATGAGCCTCAACAGTGGGAAGCTAGATACTGGGTACATCACCTACGCAGGTATGCTAGAACAGGCAAATCATCCTTGGCTACACCTGAGGCTATACTAAAGAACATGGAGACCTTAGTGCAGGATGAGAACTCTGGGCGCTATGCAATGGCTGACACAGCATCGACTGCTTCCAACTGGTTACAGACTGCTGCACTCAACCAAGGTATGTCTAATTTCTGGGGGCGCCTTAAAGGACTAACTAACCCAGGTGAACTTAAAGACTATATAGATAGAACGGGCGGTATTAACAACGTGACTAATGATGTCATGGAGTTCCTCCAGACGATGGACCACACCGCTCTAAAATCCTTAGGGCTGCATGAACTTTACAAGATGTTTGAGAGCCAGGGTAAACAGTCGGGTGACTTAATGAATCGCTGGAACCGCATGATGTCTCGTGTATGGGAGCTAGAGGCCAGTGGTGGTTTAAGTCAAGTAGAATATAACCAAGTATCTGAACTATTAGCTATGGCATCACTATATAAGGGTGGCAACCTAGATAGCAACATGCTTAGAAAGTATGGTGACAAGAAACTATTTGTTATATCAGATGGCGTATGGGTTGAGAACACTGTAGTGACTGATGCTATGAAGCTAGAAGGTAGGGTAACGCTCGCACAGTTTAAGCAAGGGCTTAAGATAAAAGTTAGTGAGACAGAGACTGACGGAGAGATTGAGGCTGAGTTCAGTGAAACGTTTAAGCCAGACTACCTAGCAGGACTAACTGAAGATAGTAAAGTCTGGAAAGCCTATAACGAAATCATGGATACCATGACGGACAAGGCTCTGGAGAAACTCAAAGGCCGCCTTGAATCTGCTGAAGAGGAGCAGGCGGGTGAGCTAAGTAAGTTACGCTTTATCGGCGTTGATAAGGACACACCAACCTTTAGTCGTGGGCAGATGGATACTATCAAAAAGATATATGACGTATACAAACGTATCCATTGGGAGAACCCGGACATAGACAAGACAACTGGGTTAAAGATACCTAGTAGAGAAAGCACAGAGAAGGCTGAGACTTTTCTAATACAGATAACACGGGCCTTCCACAACGACACTAAGCTACAAGACTGGCTAACTAAAAACCCAGATGAGGATTCATTTGAGTTCCTTAACGAACCTGGTGTCGCCGGTATTGTTAGAGAGTTGCAAGGGTTTAATGATTTAAAACTAGACCTTGATGCACATGTGTACCCTGTGCAGAACACTATCCGAGAGATATTCACAACAGATACACTGGTTAAGGATGCTACGCTAGGCGCTGCCCGTTCAATACTAGGCTCTTACGTACCACTGTGGCGTAAGGGTAAGTACCAAGTTATGATGAAAGCCTATGACTCTAAGGGTAACTCGGTGCAGCTGCATAAGTCTATCCACCTCCCATACTACCAAGGTGATAGCAAGACCAACATGGAAGGCATCATGAAGGAGCTGGATAGCAATGAGTTATTTGGTGGTAAGTCCTATAAGGTACTAAACTTTGAAGGGCATGAAGTTAATGTGACGCTCAAAGCTGAGCGAAGTGAAACTCGCCAGGCTCAACCAGCATCAACAGGTGTTGATTACCATGCGGTGCTACTAACCATGAAACGTATCGGGCATACACTGTCGAACACCGAGCGTATTAAGCTCGTGAAAATTACAACCGCGGCATCTGACCGTAAGCGTAAAGGTTTGATGCGTGAGAATGTCGCTGGTTTCGACTGGGATATTATTAAGTTTGTATCTGAGGACTTAGAGGCTGCTGCACACGTCATCAGTAAGATGAATAACATGTATAAAATTACTTCACTTATGGATAGAGGTGAGATGTGGTTCGGTAAGCGAAGCACACTAGATGCACTAGCCGCTAGGGTTAATGAGTTCCCAGAGAGTGAGTATGACACCGCTGAGTTTAAAACTGCTAAGCGTGCCTTTGATAGGTATGCATATGCATACCGCCATATGGCTGGTGCTGAAGCAGGTGAAAAAGGTAGGCATATTAAGATGACTGTCGCTGGGAAAGAGGTTGACTTACAACTGATGGGACAAGGCGAGCGCTACAAAGATAAGGCTGAGGAAATACTCGCATGGTATAGAGAGGCGGATAATATCTCAGTGAGTACAGAGGACATGCTATCTCGACACCCTATTGGCTCGAAACTTAAGATGATTACTGTACTGATGCAACTCGGTGGAAATATAGCCATTGGTATCATTAATACTACTTCACTACTACTCCACACGTTACCACTACTTGCAACGTACAACGCGAAGAACGGTACAGGTGGCGGCTTCGGATTTAGTAAAGCCACTACTCAAGTATTTAATGTAGCTACTAGGCTAGGACACCGTAAGTATTCTAAGATTGATTACCTCAAGCAGTTAGCTGCTAAGGGTGCAGAGGGTGATGCTCTTAGGAAAGAAGCAGGTATTGAGCAACACACTGCTGAGTTCCTACTGTCAGAAACCCAGAAGGGTGGACTACAAGCAGCGTTGTTCAATGCACTCATGGGTTCATCACGCGGTAGTATCACTAACCCTAGGCTGATAAGCGCTATCAATAAATGGATGGCTCCATTCACCTACACTGAGCAACTCAACCGTAGAGTTTCAGCCATCGCTTCATATGAGATGGAGTACGCTAGAGCCATTGCATCTGGTGAGTCTGAGAAAGAAGCTGTACATATTGCTAAGCGAGAGGCAAGAGTTACTGTCGAACAATCGCAGGGTGAGTATGGTATGTTTAACAGACCTAAGGTAGCACGCGGTTCTATATTACAATTTCCTTTTATGTATAAGCAGTTCCCTATCACATCAGTGCAGTTATTGACACGTATGCCACCAGCTGGTAGAGTCTATTACCTGTCACTGCTTATGTTTGTTGCAGGTATTAAAGGTATACCTTTTGCTGATGACCTCATGGACTTAGTAGATACTCTGATGCAACATTTTGGTATTAAGAAGAAGACCGTTGAAACTGAGCTCAATAATTTCTTTGATGCGTTATCCCCCGGCTTAGCGCCATACGCTATGAGAGGTGTGTTGGACAACATAACAGGCGGTACAATTTCAACACGAATTGGTATGGGAGATTTGTTGCCATTGACGGGGTCGCTTAAAGAAGGGGCGTCGTTCAAACATGAAACGATTAATGCTCTCGGGCCAGTAGCCGCAGCAGGTAAAGGCATAGTAACAACAGGTTGGAACTTACTTGAGTATGGTGCAGAAGCTGTGGGTATTAAGTCTGATAAGAGCAACTTTATTGATGTGCTTAGAGATGCACCATTGACTGGGCTACGAGCGTTATCTGACTCCTACTCATACATGGATACAGGTCAGATAACTAACTCTAGGGGGCAAGTGTTGTCGCGAGAGATGGACAACAAGACTGTCCTTATGAGGATGTTAGGGTTCTACCCATCGGTTGCATCAAGGCAGAATGATATTGTTAGGATGGCGAAACAGACAGGTGACTACGCGAAGTCAGTACGTGCAGACTTCCGCAATGCTTGGGTTAAGGCAACTATAAATAAAGATACTGGATTGGCACGTTCTATTGAGACATCAGTGGATGAGTGGAATGCAGTCGCAGGTAATGACTCTCCTTTCTACATTAGTAACTTTATAAAGTCTGCTAATAGGTCACTACGCGAATGGGAAAAACCACCGTCTGAAAGACTACAACCTGCGAAGACTATGAATCCTACGTTAGAGCAGCTCCGTAGGATGTATGGGTTTGACTAATTAACCATCTGTAATTGACCCTGCAACAAATCCTCTGCGGCTACATCAGCATCATCTAGTATGCCTTGTAGTCGCGGATGGTTGAGGTTGATACCCACAACATATGCTTGACCTAGTTTGATAGGTGTGTTCTTACCTAAGAAACACTTCTTAGACTTAGGTGTAGCATCAATGTGTTCACAGGTAAGTTCACCACAGAACGATTTGTAATCATGGCCACTCATGGATAACCACTTACGGAAGTGAGTACGGTCTAACATTAGCGTACCACTGCTGAACACGTCAGTCATTGTCTTACGGAAGACATCGAACCTAACACGTATCTCTCCACGTGGTAATCGTTGGAAGTCAACCACTGGCTTCTGTCCTGCTGTGTGCATAACAGTGACAGCAACATCAGCGAAGTCACTAAGGTATGCTGATATGATATCAAACGAGTCCATCTTACTTTCTTCTGCCACTATTCGGATAGCACCTATCTGTTCAAGTACCCACTCAGTTCCCTTAGTATAGTCATAGTCAATCAATCCCCAGTCCTTAGCAAGTTTAGATGCTAGGTCTGATAGTATGATAGCTTGTTCCCAGAATCGTTCTTGCCCACTGAACTCAGCGCCGTATCGTTTGTGGAATGTGTCAGTTGCTTCGGCAACCATGGCTCTTATATCTTCAGAACCTATTTCCATCAACTTGTTTATGAATGTGTGGCCTGCATGACCGTAGTTATTTGTTACGAAGTTATAGAGGTTTCTACCTGCTGAGCTGCTCTTAGTAAATAGTTCGTGTGGCGGCACAGTAACCTCTAGTAAACGTGCCATCTGTGCATCGGTGTCTAACCCAGAGGCTATCAACTTAGATTGCAGTGACTTGTTTGTAGATACAACGACCGGGGTTGCCCATGTTTTTGTATCACGCTCTACTGCTGAGCGACTTAGTCTCGCCTTGTCTTTACCTTGGCTCACCCAGTAACAGAAGTCGCCAACCTCTTTGTCTTGCATCATGGTGACCTCATCAATGGTCATCGGTAAATGTGCATACAAACCCATACGGTTGAACAGTGTGTTCTGTGTAAACTTCGCAGCGAAGTGCAACTTGTCTGGGTCACCATAGATGGATTGTATCCAGTATTGGGCTAGTGTTTTACCACCACCTGTTGGGCCATATAACGATATCGTTAGTCCCTTCAAGCCAGTGAAGTTAAACAGTGGTGCTGAGAAACCAACGCCCAAAGCAAACATATGACTCGGCATATGTGCTTTCTCTAGCATGTTAGTCATCGTAGTCCACGCTGCAGCGTCTCCTTTCCTGCCATACATACCTGTACTTAAGTTGCTTGATGCTGTTGATAATGTAACTTGTTCTTCTGAGACACTGCCGTCATCTGCTTTGCTTATAACTGTGTCGCCTATAACAAAATGCGTATTGTTTTCTTTCCAACCCATGGTTGAATAGAGGTTGGTCATGGTACGTATCTGCCTTAGTTCTTCCATGTATGTTCGTAACATAAGTTGAAAATACTCCGTCTGTCGTTTGTTGAATAGCACAATACCTTGGTCTGCTATCGCAGTAGGAAACTCTCTGCTTCCATCTGTTAAGTATGCTTGTCGTAATTTAAGTTCAGTCCACCCGATGTGTGGTCGCTTCCAGTGGAAACGAACAACTTCATAATCAAGGTGGTCATCACGTCCATAACCTACAGGGTATATGTCAAACTTACATATGTCAATATCAGTATCATCAATAGTCATCTTGATACCATGCTGTGTACGCTTAAACGGTTTCGGGATAGGTACTAGGTTCGCTACCTTATCTGGTACTTCTGTAGTAATGGATACCTCTTGGTACTGGATACCTAGTCGTGCTGGTGAGCCAACTTTGCCTGCATACTTACACCCTCTACAACCATTCGGTCTATCAGATTTAAGTTTGTCACAAGTTGTTGGTCCAGTAGCATTGTCTTTCCACTGGATAACTTTATCTCTTGTCACTGACTCAGAGTAGGAGTCATGCCCCTCACTCCATTTGATTGCAGTATCTTCTGGGTCTACACAGAATGCCGCAACTCCGATGAGGCTATACCACAACGGCTCTGGTACATCCTTCTGGTTCTTAATTGCCCAACCAATCTGCTGACACTTACTAGATACAACAGAGCCAACAGCAGGTGGGTACTCTTGAGTCACTGCTAAGTTATTCAGCAACGAACTCTCACGTGGTTGTCGGTTACTATGGGCCAGGTTGTATTGCATGTAGTTTGTAAGTTTACTTAGAAGAGCTTTAGGCGTAACAGGCTCAGCATCCACCAACAACTTCACCTCGTTCCCATTCTTAGGGTTGTGAGTTCCAACTGGTCGTAGTACCAGTGCACTGTTGGTTGTTAGTCCTGCATCAATATGAAACTCTTTCTCTGCTGCGGCTAACTTCATAGCACCAGCCAATGGCTTCCACTGCATAGGTGTTAGTTCTTCTGTAAGAACCCAGTATACATGCAGTCCGTTACCAGAGAAAATTATCATAGGCTTCGGTAGTTCCAACTCGTTGATGAACTTGCCTAGTGCTGTTAGTCCAGCCTTCCAGTCTGGATATGGCTTTGTTTCACCACAGTCTACATCTAGTGCAACAACTTTAACTGCTCTGACATTCTCCTGCTTCCTGTTGCCTTTAGTCTTGAAGGCTGATATTGCGTAGTAGGTATTGTTTTTAGTTTGGTCTGACCTAACACAGACCTTTGACAGTTCGTCTACGCTATCAAAGAATCCCTGTCTATTACCGTCTTTGTTAATGACAGTAGTGACGTAGAACCCCTTGGTAGGTAGAACGCGCTGTAGAAATTCCAACGTGTCCATTTGTCCTCCTCAATAAAAAGAGGGGAAGTTCCCCTCTCTAGTCTGCTTAATGATACTCCTCTAAATACTCAACGAGTTGCTTTTTTCTGTCCTTGGGTTCAAGCACAATGACATCGGGTGATGGCCACCCTTTGTCTTGCATAACTGACAGAAGTTTGCGTAGTGTATCACGTAGTTTGATATCATTATCTTTCCGAATGGGCGTACCCTTCTTCCAACTATGATAGGTCATACGTGACACTCCCACCACTGACGCCATGTCAGTGATAGTAAGCATCATATGCTTACGCAGCGACTCCACTTTAGAAAAATCAAGTGGCTTCGGTTTAGTCATCAGCAACTTCCCCTACAAGAGCAGCAATCTCATCAGCAAGATTAGTTGTAGCCTTGTCAACAACAGGTGCTTCCGCTGGCTCTTCAACAACTTTTCTCGCTTTAGGTTTTGCTTTAGGCTTAGGTGCTTCAACAGGTGCTGCTTTACCAAATCCCTTAGTCACTGGTGCTTCTTCAACCACTGCTACAACCACTGCTTCAACCACTGCTTCAACCACTGGTGCTGGCTTGGCTGCAACTTTAGGTACAACAGGCTTATCAATTTCTTTCTCACCTGTTATCTTTAACACTTGCTCAGTACCAAACAACTTATCTACTGCGGCTTGCGCTGCTTCATCAATGAAGCCACCAAATCCAAACGCTAACTTAGGGTATGACGCATCAGTATCGAAAGACAACGTGGTCTTAACAATCTCTGGTGGTATGCCTCTTGTAGATAGTTCTTTCTGGTAGGCGTTCAACCCTTTCAATGCACCCGGAGTTACTTGTAGTAAGTACACTGAACCATCGGCATCATCAGCAGCAACTACTGCTAAACGTTTCTGGTCTGCACAGGCTTTAATCTGCTGACCTTGTGGTGTTAACTTAGAACCCCAAGCATTCTGAGGACATGAGGCACACAAATCGTTCTGTGGATTGGTGCTGTCAGTATGTGGACCGACACCAGTCAACGAGAAACAGTCTGGTGCTGAAGGCTCTGCATCTGGAGTCCATGCTTTCTCATACCATGTCTTAGATAACCTAGGGTTAGCACCCACAATGATTACATCAATCTTGGTTGAGTCAAGGACTGTTTCATCACCGCCATCAACGATGCGGAAACGACTACCTTTGATAGAGATACGTGGGAAGCCATCGCCACCCGTTGCTAGTCCACCTGTTAACGATTGCGCTAATACAGATGGTGCGCCTACTTTGCCTGCAAGGTGTGCAGGAACTTGGATATTACTGGGAACAATATTTGACATTGTACTCTCCTATTTTTTATTATTAAACATCAACTTTGGGTGCAGGCTTACGGACATTGACGTCAATCTTTGTGCCGTATGTAACTCCTGCGGGGACAGCCTTGTTCATGTCGATGTATCCACGAACTGCTGTTTTACTTACACGCTTTTCAAACAAGTCGTATGCTTCGTTCTCTCTGATAAATCCTAGCATAGCGTCCCAGTCTGCAACTCGAGCATAGTCATTGGTAGTTAGAAATGCTGTACCATGATTGGTCTTGAAGGATGTTACTCCGTCGGCATCTGCTTTCTCCTTTAACCACGACTCAAGTTTCGTCATGTTCTCTTTAATACCTTTGACCTTTGCTTTCGACTCAGACTCAATGGCTTCTTTCTTCTTGCGAAACTTCATGTATGTTTCAATTACTTGGTCTACTGTTAGACTCATATGTCACCTCGTTTCTTGTTGTATTAAATCAAGAAGCAATCCCTGTAACTTTTGTTTGTTACGTAGCCTGTCATACATCTTAGCCTCCACTGCGATGGACTCAATGTGTACAACATTTGATACATGCTTCTTACCTATTCGCTCAATGCGACCATTCGCTTGAACATACTGCTCGTTACTTGTTATCGGTCCATACCATATGATGGTCGACGCTGATGTTAGTGTTAACCCATGAGCCATAGTTGCAGGATGTGCAATCAATACCCTTGGGTCTTTACTATTTTGGAAGTCGTTGAATATCTGGTTGCGTTTTGTTGAACTCACTGCACCATTAACAACTGCGACACTCCACTTCTTCTCCAACTTAGCCTTCAACATATGTAATGTTCCAGTTAACGGAACGAACAATATAACTTTCTCACCTGCTTCTTCAATCACCTCCTCTACTGCTTTAATTCTAGGCGAACAGTCCAACTCAATGTTCTGCCCGTCATCACCATAGACTACACCACATGCTATCTGTACAAGTTTCTGTAACTTAACAGCCTCATTGACAGCAGTGATAGAGCCTTCCTCTTCCATTTCAATAACGAAACGCCTTAGCATTTCCTTGTAATACTTTTCCTGTTCCTTAGTCAATGGTACTTTACGTGTCTGTATTATAGTATCGGGTAAATCAAAGCACTCATCACGAGAATACCTAACCGATGGTTGTAGTACATCCTTCACAATGTCCACTGACTCTGGTCTGGGTAGCCACTTCCATTGCCCTATCTTCATCATCACTTGGTCACGGAACGCAGTGTATGTGTTGGAACAGAACGGACTGTTGACTAACTTCGCTAACGCCCAAGCATCTGTTGGGTCATTAGGTGTTGGTGTACCTGTCATCAACCACAACCTTGTATTCCTATTACCTTCCATCCACTTACGGAATATCTTAAACCTATTAGTAGATGGGTTGCGTAGTACAGCAGCCTCGTCAACGATGATAAGGTCAAACATATCTTTCGCTTCCTCTGCTATGATATTAAATCCATCATGGTTAATGATGTAGAAGTCAGCCTTAGTATGTAGCAACTTCTTTCTACGTGCTGCTGTTCCGTGTAGTGTGACTGCAGTGCGATGTATAAAGCCTGTAAATATACTATCACCCCACACCCTTTCAAGTGTAGACAGTGGTGATATGATTAGACACTTCTTAACCTCACCTGCATCCATCAAGTAGTCAGCAGCCCATAGTGCTGACTGCGTCTTACCAGTACCAATGTCATTAAGTACCAGTGCTTTCTTGTGCATGGTTAAGAATGCAGAGGTTAAGCGTTGGTGCTTGTAGGGAGTGAAATCGCCAACCCAGTCATAGTAATGTAGGATAGGTGAGGGTACTTTAATACCGAGGTTACGCAGTACCTTTACTTCATCAATCTTATGGGGTGCTACTACAATGTCAGTACCTTTAACTGTCATTAACTTTGCAGATGGTATGCAGTCAAGCACACGGTTAGGGTTAGTAAGTTTTAACGCAATAGCCTTGGCTTGTTCGACAACTACCACTGTACCTCCTTGGCACTAATGATATAGTCCTCGACTTCTTTAATAGTGTCGTCATCAAAGACCAAGAAGCACTTGCCACCTGCTGCTTCTATGTCCCTCATACACTTATCTTGTAAGGCTGTGGGTTTCTTAGTCCTGTCAGCCTTAGCCTCGACTCCTACTATCCTACCTTTAACTATTGCAAGCCTGTCTGGTATACCCGCCCTTCCAAACGGACCAGACTGTGGACTAAAGTACCATATCTTATACTTCTTAAATACTTTATCCAGTCGACTTTTAATCTTACCTTCTGGTGTTGTTGCCATTGTTCCTCCTCTTCACTTGTATTATATACTTATATTTACAGCAGTGTCAACTAAAGTTTTGCATAGTCACACATATGTTTCGCTGGACACCAAGGGCATAGCCCACTTGGCTTAGGTGGCCAGTTGTCATGCTCTGCTGACTCATAAATCCTGTTGATACGTGTCATCAAACGAGTCCACATCTCGTTAGACTGTTCACGCTTGTAAACTTCTGTGTCCATTGCCTTAGTCTTTAACCATATCAATGATGACTTAACTGTGTTCACCTTAGGGTAGTGCTTGAACACTTGTAGTGCAAACATCTCCATCTGTGTGAAGTCTGGTCTACGCTTACCTGTCTTCCAGTCCAGTACATAGGCTCTATCCTCATGGACAATCAACACATCAAGGATTGACCTAAGCCATGCGTCTGATGCAAACCAATCTGTTGGTGTTAAGTTTTCGTCAAGCGTCATCTTCTGCTCGGCTAGTAACTCACCGCCGATTGCCGCCTTCTCCATAGATACACACAGTCCCTCATACATCTTGGTCTCATCAGTCAATGGTGTCTTATCTCTAAGCCTCAACTCCAGTGACTCATGGACACGTTCACCATACATACTTGCCTCGCCCCCTTCATCTTGTACTTCCTTGTTAATACGCTGGTGCATATATCTTTTGGGGCAGTTCTCATACATCTTTAATGCCGAGAATGAATGTGCTAATTTCATTTGTCACCTCCAAAGAACTTGTCACACTTGCCCATGTATATTGTATGTACTACACCTGCTACATACCCTAGAACAAATACCATTGCTACACCTAGCCAACTTACTATTACTTGTATCATTTCTCCTCCTCAACAGGTTTAATTCTATATTCTCTATCTGTGTACCAACCTGGTGTGACAGTACAATCTTCCCAGTCAGCAGTATCTGGGTGTTCACAGCATAGATGTACTTTATGTTGCACTGTGTAGCCCTCTGCCCAAGCGTGTATCTCTCTAGCGTGTATATGTTTTTCCATTTACTCCTCCTACTTTGCTTCACTATAATTATTACCAAGGTCTGCTTCACAAGCCACTGGTAAATCCTTTGCCCAACTTGGGGGCTTAGACATTTCTTCAATCATAAATGCCTTTGCTTCTTCTGCTTCTTCTTCCTTAACCACTACGATAATCTCGTCATGGACTTGGAAAGATACATGGTATCGTTGCCCTATACGCACCATCTGCTCTGCAACTACGTTCCTTGCAAGGGCTTGCACTACATTCTCCACCACCTTACCACCATAGATGCGTGTCCAGTTATTACCTGCTATGCTGTCACCATTTGAGTGCTTTCTATACACTCGGGAGTCAGCAAGATAGGAGAACCCACCCGAACCTGCTCTTAATGCAGGGTAGTGAATACGCAAACCGTTCGGCATCAGTATGCCCTTGTGGTCATAGGACAGAATGTCGTTAATCTGTCCACTACCACCTGCTAACATGCCTGTAAGAACCGTGCCACATCTATTCCAAAATGCAACAATCCTGTGGTTCTTTTGTCTGTATAAATTTACTATTCGTTGTGCTTCAAACTCATCAACATCAACGGACAGCCCACCCATACCTAGTGCTAAGGTATCTTTAAACTTAGCATGACCCATGCCATAACCAAGACCTAGTATACATGTTTTACCTACGAACCTTTTAACTTTATCAGTCTTTTCTACCTTGTACCCATACACATCTGAAGCGAACTCACTGTACACATCACGCCCTTCTCTGAAGGCATCAAGCAAGTCCTCTTGCCCCGCAACATATGCTGTCATACGGGCTTCAATCTGTGATGAGTCACAAGCAACCATCTTATAACCTAGTGGTACAGTCAGTGACTCACGGATAGCACCATTACGAGGTAGGTTTTGTAGATTTAACTTGTCACCGCCAGAGAACCTACCAGTGTGAGCACCATAGTATTTAATCATGATAGGTAAGTAGCCACGCTTGGCTGTTTCGATTAGCCGTTGTGTTCTAGTCTCCTCTATGGTAGACTTGATGCCAAGTCTTGCCTTAACAAGGCTACCAACTTGGGGGTCATCATGTTCCAACAAGTTTAAGAAAGGTTTGTCAGTCTTAGCGAATGCATATGCTACCTTGCCTGTACGCAGGCTAGTCTTAGTAGGTACTTCCACCCCTAATGCCTCAAGTAACTTAGCAAACATAGCATTACTCATTAACACTTTTTTTACCTGTGCCTCACTGAACTGACCCATACCTAGGCTATCTATCAAGTCCGACTTGGCTTGCTTAACACCTATGATGTGGCGTTCTAATACATCAGAGTCAAGTACCACTGTTGGTTCAGTATACATACGCAATGTCTGGTCAATGATGAGTAACTCATGCGGTGGGAAGCCCTGCTTTAGTTTGTTGAATAACTTATAGGTTAGTTCAACATCTTGGATACAGTAGTCTGCAAAGTCTTGCATCTCTGACTCACTGAAATCCTCACGCCGTTTACCTACTGTGTTCTCCACCTCTGCACCTTTCTCACCTATACCATAGTAGTTTGCTAGGGCTTTCAAGGAACTACCCTCCGTCATCTGGTGCTTAGGTTTAGCCATACACATAGTATCAAACCAGAACTTAGGCTTAATACCGTACAGCCACGACAGGATTGCACCATCAAAGTATGTGTTGTGGCATAAGATAGCCTTGTCTGTGTAGTCAAGACTATTCAAAAACCCACCAACATCTTCACCACTATACCAATCAGTGGGGTTGTCGTTTACTTTAATACCTACACCTATGACTTCAAAGTCTGCACTGCGTACATACTCCTCGGTTGTCATCTTGGATAACGAGAACTTCTTATCCCAGTAGGTTTCAAAGTCGAGGGTTACTATGTCCATCTTCTTTCTCCTGAAAGTTATCTGCTTTACGCTTATCCCAAGCATCTTCTAGTTTCTCTTGTACGCCTAGTGGTAATTTGTTCTCCTTACACTGGTCTAGTTCTACTGCCATATCATCTATTTGTTCTGCTGTCTTGTAGTTCATTCCTCTACCTCATTCCATTCATCAGCATCACCATCTTCATCTAACTCTGCTTGATACACTTTCTCAGGTCGTTTGTAATCGCACTCACCTTGAGCATTTGATGCATATGAAACCCACTCACCATCTTCTTTATGTTGTACCTCTAAGGTGTCATACTTAATGTACCAGTTATAAGACTC
>Ga0233443_1000969_pt1 | contig 27420 bp, 28 predicted proteins | sample SI_123_September_2_FD_182784 | JGI IMG/M metagenome (GOLD analysis project Ga0233443, IMG submission 182784) | Seawater microbial communities from Saanich Inlet, British Columbia, Canada - SI_123_September2016_200_MG | ecosystem: Environmental > Aquatic > Marine > Inlet | place: Canada: British...
ACTGCAATACTGATTAGAGCATAATCCCTGGCAAACAATCGTCAAATACTAGGGTTATTCGCTTATTTTTTATATCATGAAGCACCTAAAAGCAATGAAGAAACAACTTCAATTTATTCATGCCTTTCACGGTAAAAATATCCATTATTAAAAACTTTGTTTCTTCCGATACTTTAAAATTATTGGTCAGGAATCAATTGTTGTAATTTTTCCCGATCAAACCACCACTCATCCTGCACCAGAACATCAATAACATTCCTCAAACGCACTAAAAAACAAGCGGGATCAGTCAACTCTAACTTCTGCAACCAAAACTCAAATTTTGCCTCACTGTCAATTTGACTGTGACGCTCTGCCACTTTACCCAATAAATTGTTGGCAAAAAACATCAGATTTTCTCGATGCTTACCTTCACAACGAATATCTGCAATATAAACCGCTGTTGCAGCAGCCACGGCAGCACCATCAGAATCATCCGCCGTTTCATCAATAATATGCTCCAACATAGCGACACTGACTTCAGGGTCAATGGGAAAAGTCACCGCCAACCAAACACCCTGACCTAATGCACATAAAAAATCATTTTGATCCGACAAAAACATCACGTCATAGGCTTCTACCGCATGTTGCCAATTTTCATTTTGAATACAATCATCAACAATGATTCGCGCCAAATCCCAGGCATCTTGTTGCCGTTCAGACTGTAAATAATTATGAGCCAATTGAAGTTGTAGATCCATTTTATCTGCTGAATAAACATCTCCGATCTGAGCAAGACTGTGATTCAACTCATTCAATTGTTTTTCTAGTTCAGCCGAATCTGTCACTTGATTTTCTTTATCTGCCGAGATAAATCTTAAAATATTATTGTCGGTTTTTTTCATGATGTGTAATTCTCAATAAATTATTTTTTATACCGCAAGGGCATAAGTTATCATTGAAGCGGACAAGCCACTTAATTCAGCTTTTTAAAACGATACATATCCAAAAGTATATTAAACCTTTTTAACACATGACCTTCCACTGAGTCTATTTCTAATAACAACTCAATGAATTGCTCTCTGATGAGCGAACGAGATGAAATAAAAATATAATTTTTATTGTTTTGTCGTTTGGTTAAAAATTTAAGTTTGGTCAAATAGAAAGGTCTTTTCATTCCAGCTTTTTTATACGCTTTTTTACTCGCCAAATAAACCTCAAAATCTGTCAGAATATTTGGATTATCCGAATAAACCTCAACCTTTGCTTTCAACCTTTGATTGAGATATGAACTGACATCAATCTGACCAAGCCCCATTGCATTGATGTGACATGAGAATGTTAAAACAAATAATAAAGATAAAAAGACTGAAAAAGAAGTTTTCATTTTAATTTCCAACAGACAATGTCAATACAGGAGCCACCTGCTTAGAATTTCCCGACTGCAGAGAAAACAGTTCAGACAACATCGAGAAAGTTGATTTTGAAGGTAAATCAGCATCATCTATATAAAACCAATAACCTCTATAATGAACAGAAACAGCTGACTGAGCTGGTTTTGAACTGGAGCTTTTTATTTTAAGTAAATCTCCCGAAACCTCATTCCAATTAAATTCACTGTTATTTTGTTGCCGAGTAACGGTCACCAGACCTGCTTGTCGATGAACTTCAGGTACGGCTATATTTTGAGACAGAAAAAACAACATACCTAACATTGAACGAGTCTCTAACGAGGTAAACTGTTGATTATTTTTTGTCAGATTATCTGAAGCAAAATAATACGTTGTTTGTAAAGGCAACTTAAGTGTTTGCAAAAGCTCTGATGTTTTTTGAGAAACATCAGAACTCAGCAAATCCATCACCAATACTGGCGTATTTTGATGCATCGCATAATAAAATTTCAAACCATCTTGCTTTTGTAGTTCTCGCATTATTTTGGTGGCTTTAACAAATGCTTGAAACTCAGGCACATAATTGGGTGTTGGGCCTGATGCACTGGGCGCATTTTTTATTCCATTAATGCGCTGAACAGTCAATCTGAGAACACGTTCAATACTCCAACCAGAACGATACAACAAAATAATTTTATCCGCCGAAACGGGAGTCAATAAACGTTTAACAAATTTATCGCCTTGCAAAGGAGAATATGAAATGGTTGGTTTTTCCGTGTAACCCAGTGATCCTTCTAAAGCATAATTATCACTAACCGATGGCAATAACGATGCTTTTGATTTGATTTGTGTCGACAATGACAGTTGTGAAGCAAGCCCACTCACTTCCAAAAAATAAGGTGTATCACGATATTTCAGACGGACTAAGTTAAGCAACAATTGCTCTTGATTGGTTTGTTGCAACACATTGTTATATGATCCACGACTGGCTTCCAGATGTTTTGGTCCTTGGCTTGCACAACCTGAAATCAAAGTAAATACAAATAAATACACCCATTTTTTTATCATTATGTTTTCCCGCTAACTGGTTAACTTTCGATAAATATCTGACAACTTGACGGGTAAATCCCTGACATCATCAAGCAATATATAATTAGCTCCACCATACATATGAGGCAGATAATCTCTAGCTTCTTCATCAATTGTAATACAAAAAGAATGAATACCCTGACTTTTTGCTTCAAATAATGCTTTGCGGGTATCTTCAATCCCCTGTTGCCCACGATAACTGTCATAATCATCAGGTTTACCATCAGATAATGTCATTAACAATCGTGTTTGAGCCTCTGTTTGCACTAATAACTCACTTAAATGACGAATGGCCACCCCCATTCGGGTATAATCTTTGGGTTCAATTCCTGAAATTCTGGCTTTTATTGCTTCGTTATAAGGCTCATCAAAATGTTTAATTTTATAAATTTCACAGCGTTTTCTTGTCATGCCTGAAAAACCATAAATGGCATATTGATCACCCAATTTTTCTAAAGCTTCACACAATAATATCAATGCTTCACGTTCCGCCTCATTAATCCAGCCTTTGGTTGATCCACTCATATCCACCATAAACATCACCGCTAAATTTCTTTCAACTCGAAACATTTTGGTGAATACATTTTGGCTCATTTCCATGCCACTTTCCATGTCACCATAAGCCTCAACCAAGGCATCAAGATCAATATTATCTCCAATTGGCTGACGCTTTAATAACTTATCTTCGCCCCTTAATGTTTCAAATGTTCTATGCAGTGACTTGACATAACCCTTATATTTATTGATTGTTTCCTGATAAAATTCCAAATTATCTGCTTTAATTTCCAACTCTCTTAATACACACCAGTTTTTTCGATAATGTTGGCGCTCATAATCCCATTCATCATATAAAAAAGCCCCTTCTTCATGATAAGTTCCTTGCCAAACCTGTTTTGGGTCTCGCACAACAGGCTCCATTGAATATTCACCGTCACCTGCGGGAACCAAATAATCTGGAGGTATTTCACCTAAATCCTGAAAAATTGAAGTTGCCAATGAACGCACATCTGGGCTAACTGGCAACACTTGAGCATCTAACATCAACTGCATATTAAAATCAGCATCATTTGTGTCAAAATTAAAATCAAAGTGATCATCTTTTGATGAAGCTACAATACCCAACTCTTCATTTGAATCTTCAATTTCTTTTTTCAAGCTTGTCAGCTCAATACGAAACAGTGCTTTTTCTTTTTGAACTCTTTGCAAAAAGACTTTTTCAATTTGATCAGGATACCATTGAGCAGATTGATAACAACAACATTCAGGCAATGCCAGTGGGTAAAACTTTGGCAAAATATCCAATACTGTTTGTAGTACCGTGGGTTTTAATAATTGTGCCAAATCTTTTTGATTTGGCAACTGACTGACTTCAAGTCCCGACATTTGCCTGAAATTGATAATGTGCCGATAAACACCAGGCAATTCTTGTTTGATCTGAGTATCAAGTCGGATTGTTTCCAGGATATTAATCCACTGTAAACAGTGCTTGGTATCCGTATATTTTTTAACTTCATCAAACAATTCCTGACGCCAGGTGCCATACCATGTTTGTGCCCACAAATGAACCAGAATGGTTTTATATAACTGAAAGTTTTGTGCTTTATCTTCAAAAACACTGATCAAAGCAGGCAAAAAAATGGTTTCGGTATCGGTGTAGAAATCTGTTTCGTGAGATTGCAATTTCAGAGGACGGCCATTCAAACCACAAACAAATCGACTTAACACCATTTCTACGTCTTCAAACGGCAAACCTTTTCTTTTCTGATCAGTCTGTTTGGCATATTGATTGACTTGGCGTAAGGCAGAAATGCCTTGCATCAGGCCTTTTTTATCATAAAGATCCATTGCCTGAATTAACCAGGCTTCAATGGTCTCTTCATCCATACTCAACAAGGCATCAGATGCAAAAGCCGCAAACTGATACGCCATTTCCGCATTGGTTTTTGCGGTAATATTAACCCAACGCAAAATAAACTCTTGTTGTGGACGATCAAAAAAAGACAGCTTATGAGCTGGTCCACTGGCTGTCCTTCGTGAAGATAAAATAGGCTCGAGTGGAATATCCAGTCTATTTTCTAATTCATTCTCCTCAATGGGATAAATTTCATTCATCAGGCGTTAATATGAAGAATTAAATTGATTGGAAGTTTTTCTGAATCTAATGTGGCTCTCATTCCTAATCTTCCTAAATCGAGCCTCTTCTAACAAAATATCTTTACTTAATTCAGGCTCCATAGCAACACGTTGAATGATTGAACTCATAATGGCTTTGGGTGATTTTTCTTCAATTGTTTGACTCATTGATTATTCCTAGTTATCGGTTATCTCAATAAAAACTTCATTATTTGAAATGTTCACAGAATAAACTTAAATTGATTCATTTGCAGGCTCTTCGGCTGGCTTCCTAGAAATTAAATTAAACCAGCAATAGTTTTTACCATTGTCATGATAACGTTGCATTTTTCCTAGCTGAATATCACCAACATTGGCTACTTTATGCCACATACGAACTCCGAATTGACAATATAATCAGACTCGAATTATCCATTTTTTGAATGAATTGTAAATCATTGGTTTTGTAAGGGAGCTTTACGATGGGAATTTAAACAATAGAGAAATAAAAAAACTGATGGGAAAGCAGACGCTTTCCCATCACAATAACATCAGGAGCGATAAATTATTTTAACAAACTCAAAACAGATTGAGCAGAAACATTACTTTGAGCCAGTGTTGAAATTCCAGCCTGATTTCTGATTTTTGCCTGAACCAACGCGCTGGCTTCTTTGGCGAGATCGGTATCAAGTATTCGGCTTCTGGACTCTTCTAAATTAAACACTCTATCTTGTGAAGTTGAAATAGATGATGAAAATCTGTTTTCAGATGCTCCAAAAGAAGCACGTTGCTTAACCACTGAATCTAAATCACTATCCAATGACGAAATGGCACTTTGAGCAGTCGATTGAGAAGACAAATCAATGGTTAATTTTCCATTTTCATCACTACTGAATGCATTTAAACCTGTTAAAGACTCCAGATTAACTTTGATTTGGTTGCCACTACCGCCTTCTGATCCCACCTGAAAATTTAACTCGCTACTTGATCCATCAAATAATTTTTGGCCATTAAATTCTGTATTTCCAAGTGTTCTGGAAAGCTCCTGCGTCAGTTGATCAGCTTCTAACTGCAAAACTTCCCGCCCTTCTACGGTTCCATTGGCAGATTGTACGGCTAATTCACGAATTCGTTGAATATTTTGAGTCACAGAAGACAATGCACCATCAGCCGTTTGTGTTAGTGAAATACCATCTGAAGCATTTCTAACGGATTGATTTAACGCATTGATGTCTGAGGTTTGACCTTGAGAAATAAATAAACCCGAGGGATTATCACTGGCCCGATTGATGGCGATTAAACTGGACAATTTTTCAAGAGAGCTTTGAATGCTGTCCTGAGATTGCTGGATATTACGTTGAGAAAAAAAACTGGGGGTCGATTGATTAATTGAAATTGGCATAATGTACACCTCGTTCATCCGATATTAAACCCATAAATTCCATGATTTAAACTTCAGATATATTAATGTACTATGATATCCATATCATTGATATTTAAGTCACGCACATAAAAATATGCAGACCTAATTAAATAGTACACCAATAAAAGGCTAATTACAATGTCATTTTCCGATGCCACCCCTAAAAATATTTTCAGCTTTAGACCTTATTGGGCTAAACGCTTTGGCATTAGCCCTGTTTTACCTACGTCCAGAGAAGAAATGGACGAACTGGGCTGGGACAGCTGCGACATCATTATTGTAACTGGCGACGCCTATATAGACCATCCCAGCTTTGGTATGGCTTTAATTGGCCGACTATTAGAAGCGCAGGGTTTTCGGGTTGGCATTATTGCTCAGCCTGACTGGAAAAGCACCGACGCTTTCACCCAATTAGGACAACCTAATTTGTATTTTGGAATCACCGCTGGCAATATGGATTCAATGGTCAATCGTTATACCTCTGAACGAAAAATACGCCACAACGATGCCTACACACCCGATGGCGCAGAAGGCAAAAGACCCGACCGTTCAGTTGCAGTCTACAGCCATCGTTGCCGAGAAGCCTTTTCTAATACACCAATTATCATAGGAGGCATTGAAGCCAGCCTTCGACGCATTGCTCATTATGATTATTGGTCCGATAAAGTAAGGCGCTCAGTACTATTTGATGCCAAAGCAGATTTATTAATCTATGGCAACGCAGAACGAGCCATTGTTGAGGTTTCTCATCAACTGGCAAATAATATCAATATTAGTGACATTAGAGATGTCAGAGGCACCGCCTATATTGCACGACCTGGAGACCAGTTTCACACCATCAATCATGACCAATATGTCTCAGCTCAAAATGAGACAACTCTCAATGAAGAGCTAGCCATTCGCTTACCATCATTTGATCAAGTCAAAGAAAACCCTGAACTTTATGCTATTGCCTCACGCTTATTTCATCAACAGACAAACCCAGGTAATGCCAAAGCCATTGTGCAAAAACATACCGATAGAGACTTATTCATCACACCACCACCCTTTCCTCTCAGCACTCAGGAGATGGATAAAATTTACGAACTTCCTTATACCCGACAACCCCACCCATCCTATAATAATGCCAAAATCCCTGCTTTTGACATGATTAAGTTTTCGGTCACCATCATGCGAGGCTGTTTTGGTGGCTGTACATTTTGCTCAATCACCGAACATGAAGGACGCATCATCCAAAGCCGATCAGAAAAATCCATTTTAAATGAAATAAAAGCCATTAAAGATGAATCTCCTGGCTTCACAGGTCAAATATCAGACATTGGTGGCCCAACGGCTAACATGTATCGAATGAAATGTGACGACAAAGAAGTAGAAAAAGTCTGTAAACGCTTGTCTTGTGTTTATCCTAAAATTTGCAGCCACCTCAATACAGACCATACACCACTAATTAATTTGTATAAAAAAGCCCGTAAAATCGACGGCATTAAAAAGATCAATATCGCCTCAGGATTGAGATATGATTTAGCCATTCGGTCACCAGAATACATTAAAGAACTCGCCACTCATCATGTTGGCGGATATTTAAAAATTGCCCCTGAACATACCGAAGAAAATACCCTGCAAAAAATGATGAAACCTAGTATAGATAGCTACTACGAATTCAAAAAATTATTTGAACAATACTCTGCTGAAGCAGGAAAAGAACAGTATTTGATCCCCTACTTTATTGCTGCACACCCAGGATCAACTGATGAATCCATGCTCAACCTGGCACTTTGGCTAAAACAAAATAATTTCCGCTTAGACCAGGTACAAACATTTTTACCCACCCCCATGGCATTAGCCAGCGCAATGTATCATTCAGAATTAAACCCACTGAAAAAATTAACCAAAAACACCGAAACAGTTTACTCAGCCAAAGGCGCAATTGATCGCCGAATACAAAAAGCTTTTTTAAGATACCATGATGCGCAAAATTGGCCAATATTAAGAGACAAACTCAAACAAATGAACCGTAGCGACTTGATTGGTAATGGACAACAGCAACTAATTCCCAGCTGGCAACCAGAAATAAAACAACCAGTAAACAAAAACAGAAAAACAAAACAGAAAAAATACAAACATTGGTCTTGACAAAATAGATTTTACTTTTACCAAAATTTAATCTATACTGGCATTAACTACTTCTACAAGTTCAAGGAGGTTTGTATGGAAATCGAATCTATTGGCTCAACATCACTCATTGGCATTCAACAAGGTCTAGCAGGTGTTGACCGAAACGCAGTAGAAATTGCCAAATCGGGTACTGGCTCAATTGAAGCTGGAGAAAGCACTGTTTTTATTTCCAATACTGCAAAAAATCTTCTGGAAATGGAAAACAACTCATTACAAGTCATGGCATCAAGCCGAACAATGGAAGCATTCAAACAAACGGTTGGATCAATTATTGACATGAAAGTCTGATTATTTGCAATCAATTAACTTTCTAAAAGCCCTTATTTTTAAGGGCTTTTTTTATTGCCTAATATATTTATTACAAAAACTCAAACCGTTTCCATCGGATCGACATCCAACACCCACCTCACGCTTTTATCCAGTGTATTTTGCTCCATCCAACCCAACCAATGATTTAAAACTCGATTCAGTTCTTTTTTCTGGTTGGCCTGTACCAATAACTGAGCATGATATTTACCTATTTTTTTCTCTACCAACGCAGGAATCGGCCCAAGCACTTCTACCACTGATTCTTGATGCTGAAAAAAAGGTTTTATTTGATTCAAAAAATTCATTGATTTTACTTTCATGCGTGATTCTGCTCTGATTAATACCTGAGCAGAATAAGGTGGCATATTAACTTCAAGCCTTTCAAGCAAGGTTCGTCTGGCAAATGCACGATAATCATGCGTCACAATATCACGCCACATAATATGTTCTGGCGTATAACTTTGAATGTAAACAACTCCTGGCTTTTCAGCCCTACCCGCCCTTCCTGATACTTGGGTAATTAGTTGAGCCAACCGTTCATGCGACCTAAAGTCCACTCCAAATAAACCCTGATCCCCTTGTAAAACACCCACCAAAGTCACATTGGGAAAGTGATGACCTTTTGCCAGCATTTGAGTACCGATCAATATTTTGGCACCTTTTTGATGAATCAACTCCAGACATTTCTCCATCATGCCTTTTTTTCTAACCGAATCACGATCAATTCTGATTAAATCTACTTTCGGGAATAACTTTGTAAGCACTTCTTCAATCTGCTCAGTCCCTTGACCTAGCATTTTTAGCTGAGAGCTACCACAATCAGGACAAGTTTCAACCAATTGCTGCTGATACCCACAACAATGACATTTTAATCGCTGATCATAATGATGATAGGTTAAACGCACGTCACAATGACGACATTGAGCAAACCAACCACAATCTCCGCACAAAAAAACAGAAGAATAACCTCGTCGATTGATAAATAATAAAACTTGCTCTTCCCGCCCTAAATGCTGTGCGATGTATTTAAGTAATGGCGTTGAAACACCACCTTGTAGCACCCTTTTTTTAATGTCTATTAGCTTAATGACAGGCAATTCAGCGTTGCCCACCCGTTGATTCATCATTAAATAGTGGTAATTATTTTTTTCGACATTATAAAAACTTTCCATTGAAGGCGTTGCCGAACCTAAAATCACAGGAATATTTAACAAATGAGCTCTTTTAACCGCAATATCTCTAGCATTGTATTTGAATCGGTCTTGTTGCTTATAGGAAGGATCATGCTCTTCATCAACAATAATCATTCCCAGTGAATACATTGGAATTAAGATCGATGATCGTGTACCAATAATGACCGACTGTTCATTCATGGTTGCCATCATCCAAGACTCTAATCTGGTTTTTTCACTCAAACCTGAATGTAAAACCAGAATATTGACCGCCAATCTTGCCTGAAATCGTTTTAAAAATTGTGGTGTTAAATTAATTTCAGGCACCAAAATCAAAACTTGCTTGTTTTGCTTCAATACCACTTTGCTTAATTCAATATAAACTTCTGTTTTACCACTGCCCGTCACACCGTCTAGCAGATAGCTTTTAAATCCATCGCCATTATTCACCACACAATCAACCACTGCCTGTTGCTCACTATTGAGATAGACAATTTCTTTATTGATATTATCAGCGACGGGTAGCTCAGCATCTTCACGCGTCACTTTAGTCAACACCCCTTTTTTAATCAACGCATTCAATGCCTGTCGCCAATTCCCCCCCACAATAGACAAAGTTTCTTCCACAACAGCAACACTTGAATTGGTGACAATTTCTACCAATTCAAGTTGTTTGCTGGCACGCTGGTCAATTTTAAAATCCTGCTGTTTTAGCGTGTAAAAATGAGTCACGGGCTTACTATAAACATGACCTTTTTTTAACAAAGGTGGCATTGATGAAAAAATAACATCGCTAAATGGCTGTATATAATATTGGCTAATCCAGCGTAATAATTGTAAATCAGTCTCTCTGAATAAGACTGCTTGGTCAATTAGACTTTCTATTGATTTTAATTTGGCTTGATCAAATTCAGAAGTATCAGCAATACCGACCACAATAGCTACTCTGGATTTTCCCGAAAAAGGAACTTTGACACGCATACCCACTTTAACGGATGTAGAATCAATTTCATTAGGAAGTAAATAATCGAAACATTTTCTTAAAGGGATATTAACGATGGTTTGTATGATCATCTGATTTTTTAAAATTAATTCTAAACAAATTACCGACAGAATCCAGGTTGAAATCCATTGGCTTAAATGTCATTATCTATCACAATTAATTAGAACACCATCACTCCTTTCAAATTATGGAACAACCATTATGAAAACCTATCAAACAAAATTTCTTGAATTCGCCATACAGAAAGAAGTTTTAAAATTTGGTGATTTTACTTTGAAATCAGGCCGACAAAGCCCTTATTTTTTTAATGCGGGATTATTTAACGACGGAAACTCACTACTCCATCTTGGTCGTTTTTATGCTCAAGCCATTTTAGATTCAGACATTCAGTTTGATATGTTATTTGGACCCGCTTATAAAGGCATCCCCCTGGTTGCAGCGATTTCTATCGCTTTTGCAGATCAACACAATATGAATATTCCTTTTGCATTTAACCGAAAAGAAATAAAAGATCATGGCGAAGGTGGTCAATTGGTTGGCGCACCTCTGTCAGGAAAAATATTAATTGTTGACGATGTAATATCTGCGGGAACATCTGTCAGAGAATCAGTCAACATTATTAATCATGAAAATGCCATTCCAGCAGGTGTTTCTATCGCATTAGACCGTCAGGAAAAAGGGACTGGAGAGCTGTCAGCTATTAGTGAAATCAAAAATAAATTTGATATGCCGACTTGCAGTATCGCCAAATTATCTGAATTGATTGAATTTTTAACCACACAAAATAACATGAACAACGTGGTGAACTCTATTCAACAATACATCAAACAATATGGTGCTGTTTAATTGTTCAAAACATTCTTATTATTCTTTCTTCTAACATTTCAAATAATTGTTCATGCAGCAAGTTACAGCGATCTGTTTAAAGAACAAAAATATGAGAAAATTATTGAAGAATCACTGGTAGTGGGAGAAATATTACCACTACAAGCAGAACAAAAGCGATTTATTGGCATCTATACCGAAGCCAATCAAGCAAAACCTGATGGGGCCATCATTCTGTTACACGGCATGGGTGCTCACCCAAACTGGAATGATATTATTCTACCCATCAGAACGTATTTCCCTGATCACGGCTGGAGTACACTATCCATCCAGCTTCCTGTTAAAAACAATCGAGCCAACAAAACAGACTATCTTCCTTTATTTGATCTGGCCGACAAAAGAATTCAATCTGCCGTTTCATTCTTACAAAAAAAAGACATCAAATACATTGCTATTATTGGGCATAGTTTAGGCGCAATCATGGGAATGTACTATTTAGCCCAAGTTGATTCAACATTACCTAAAGAAGAAGAACGGCCTATTTTTTCAATGATGGCAATTGGCTTAAACGTCATCAGCAAAGAAAAAAAATACAACACATTGCAATTCATTAAAGAAATATCCATTCCCGTGTATGATATCTACGGCGATGCAGATTTAGCAGGGGTTTTAAGAAGTGCCAAAAGCAGGCATAATAAAGCACGTCAGGCGGGCAATAGAAATTACAAACAAATTAAAATAAATGGCGCCAATCATTTTTTTTATGGCAAGGAAAAAAACTTGATCAAAAGAGTCTTTGGCTGGAATAGAAACCAATTCCTAGCCAAAAAAGCAGCAAATAAAATCAAAGAACAAAGAGAACACCACATAAAAAAAGCTCAAGAAGCTGAACGACTTAATCTAAAATAATTAAATGATGGAAGATATAAACTACTGGCTCACTTTACACCACACGACAGGCATTGGCCCTAAATTATTCCAACGTATTTTACAACAATTTCCTGAATTAAAAACTTTTTTTGACAGCAGTGATTTGGATAAAAAACAGTTAGGTTTATCCGATAAAGTCATCAATAATATCAAGCGATTCAACTGGGATGACTTGGAAAAAGACCTCAAATGGAGTCAGCAAGATCAATGCCATATATTAACACTCAACCAACCACATTATCCTGAACTACTAAAAAATATCTATGACCCTCCCCCCATTCTCTATGTTCATGGCAATCTTGATAATTTGATGTTACCCCAAATTGCTGTTGTCGGCAGTCGAAATCCTACACCTCATGGACAAAAAAATGCCTATCAATTTTCTTATGAGCTGGCACAAACAGGCTTTACCATCACCAGCGGGCTTGCATTAGGCATTGATGGCTCTGCTCATCAAGCAACCATTGATGCAAAAGGAAAAACCATTGCCGTGATGGGAACGGGCGTTGACCGAATTTATCCAGCAAGACATAAAAAGCTGGCACATCAAATTGTTGACAATGAGGGCACGCTGATTTCTGAATTCCCCCTTGGAACGACCCCAACACCTCATAATTTCCCCAAAAGAAATCGTATTATTAGTGGCTTGAGTCTCGGCACATTGGTTGTTGAAGCGACTCGAAAAAGTGGTTCTTTGATTACCGCAAAAAGTGCATTAGAGCAATCACGAGAAGTATTTGCCATTCCAGGCTCAATCCATAATCCACTATCCCGAGGCTGCCATCAAATTATCAAAGAAGGCGCAACACTGGTGGAAGAAAGCAATGATATTGTTGCTGAAATTAAAATTTTCACCAACCTATCCGCTAACGATCAATCTCCCACATCAATTCAAGATTTGTCCAATTTAAGTGACGATCAACAAGCTTTATTGCAAGTCATCAGTTTTGACCCCATCAGTATTGATGAAATCATGTTATCCTATGATGCCAGTATTGAAGATTTGACCAGTCAGCTAGTTGATTTAGAGTTGCAAGGTTATGTTGTTGCTTTGCCTGGGGGGCGATATCAACGATTTAATTCTTAAATAAATTGCAACAACTCAGTGCATTCATCTTTCACCCTATTCACACTCACAATGATCACTTATGCTGTGTGCTTACATTTTCCGTGCGAAAATGCCTCGAACCAGGACAAAATCTAAACACGCTGAATAGTTACAATTTATTTTAGGTTGAACATCCAAAAAAAATTCAGTAATATCGCAAAAAATATTAAATAATTAAAAACCCAAACAAAAAATATTAATATGAGCAAAAATCTTGTAATTGTAGAATCACCCGCCAAAGCTAAAACCATTGAAAAATACCTTGGTAAAGATTTCACCGTATTGGCCTCTTATGGTCACGTTAGAGACTTGTTGCCGAAAGAAGGCGCTGTTGACCCATCTCAGCAATATGCAATGAAGTATGAAACCAATGAACAAAGTAGAAAACATTTACAGGAAATTACCAAACGATTAAAAAAAGCCGACGCTTTATATCTCGCAACGGATCCAGACCGCGAAGGTGAGGCTATTTCTTGGCATTTAAAAGAAATTTTGCTGGAAAAAAAATTACTCAAAGAAAAACCCGTGCATCGAGTGGTATTCCATGAAATTACCAAAACCTCAATATTGCAAGCCATGCAAGATCCCAGAGACTTATCCATAGATTTAGTCAATGCACAACAAGCAAGAAGAGCACTGGATTATCTGGTAGGATTTAATTTATCGCCCTTGTTATGGAGAAAAATTCGCCGTGGATTATCCGCAGGCAGAGTACAAAGCCCAGCATTGCGATTGATTGTTGAAAGAGAAAAAGAAATAGAAAAGTTTGAAACCAAAGAATATTGGACCATTGAATCACAACTTGAAAAATCAGCTCAGGAATTTACCGCCAAACTCACTCATTATGATAATGAGAAATTAGAGCAGTTCAGCATCACTCAAACAGATCAAGCCAATGAAGTGGTTAAAAATCTTGAAAAATCAGCGGATGGTTTTTTAGTGGTTGCAAAAATTGATAAGAAAAAGCGTAAACGAAATCCATCTGCACCATTTATTACGTCCACTCTACAACAGGAAGCCTCCAGAAAAATTGGCTTTACTGCACAGCGCACCATGAGAGTTGCACAACAATTGTATGAAGGTATTGATCTGGGTGGTGAAACAACAGGTTTAATCAGCTACATGAGAACTGACTCAGTTAATTTAGCACAGGAAGCACTGGATGAAATCAGAGAATTCATTGCAAAAGCCTATGGTGACGACCAAATTCCCAAAGAAGTGCGAAAATTTAAAACCAAAGCTAAAAATGCTCAAGAAGCACATGAAGCCATTCGACCTACTTCAATATTAAATACGCCTGACTCTTTAAAAAATCACCTGAGTAAAGATCAGTTAAAGCTCTATGAATTGATTTGGAAAAGAACACTGTCGTGCCAGATGATACATGCCACCATTAATACAGTGGGCATTGAATTTGATTGTGGTAAAGACCATAAATTTAAAGCCACAGGTTCTACCATTGAAAAACCTGGATTTATGGCTGTTTATCAAGAAGGTACAGATGACACCAAAACCAAGTCTGACGAAAAAATGTTGCCCGCCCTGGAAAAAGGTGAAAAAATTCCATTAAAACAAATTATTCCAAATCAACATTTTACAGAGCCACCACCACGTTTTTCTGAAGCTTCTCTAGTAAAAACACTGGAAGAGCATGGCATAGGAAGACCCTCAACCTATGCAGCCATTATTTCTACCTTACAGAATCGTGAATATGTCATCCTTGAGAAAAAAAGATTCACACCGACAGATGTTGGTACAGTCGTCAGCCAATTTTTAACTCAGCACTTTACCAAATATGTTGACTATGATTTTACGGCGAATCTGGAAGATGAACTTGATGCCATTTCTCGTGGTGAAAAAGAATGGATTCCTTTAATGGATGATTTTTGGTATCCCTTTACTGAGCTGATCACAGACAAATACGATTCCGTTAAGCGCAGTGATGTCACCAATGAAGTGCTTGATGAAAAGTGCCCAAAATGTGAACAACCCTTGAGTAAAAGACTGGGTAAAACTGGGTTTTTTATTGGTTGCACAGGTTATCCAGACTGTGACTACACACGTAGCGTTGACGGTGATGAAAGTGACAATGAAATCGAAATTGTTGCTGACAGAAAATGTCCTGATTGCGAATCTGATCTAATCATCAGGAGTGGACGTTATGGTAAATTCATAGGCTGTAGCTCCTATCCAAAATGTAAACACATGGAGCCACTGGAAAAACCAAAAGACACTGGCGTTCAATGCCCAGACTGCAAAAAAGGATCTATTCTGGAACGTAAATCTAAGAGAGGCAAAGTATTTTATTCCTGCTCTGACTATCCTAAATGCAAATATGCACTATGGAATATTCCTGTTGATGAAGAATGTCCGAATTGCCAATGGCCATTATTGACTATTAAAACGACTAAGCGGGCTGGCACAGAAAAAGTTTGTCCACAAAAAGATTGTGATTTCAAAGAACAATTGGAACCACCCGAGTAATTGATGGCCATCCTGAATTCTAAATAAGGGATGCGCAACAAATAAACATCCAACTTGCTTGTCTTTTTGTCCGATTTTTTTGTTGCAAAAATAGTTGTGTAGTTCGACTATACGTCTATTTTTTCCCCTCAAAGGCGAATAAAAATCCTGCGCAATTTGGACATTTATTTATTTCGCCTCCCCTAATTCAGGATTATACACCACCTACAAAATCACATTGTCGCCATGCTTCATATAAAATAACCGACACTGTATTAGCCAAATTAATACTTCGACTATTTTTCAACATAGGTACTCTGAGTTTTTGCTCCATTGGAAAGTCATTTAATACTGATTCTGGCAAGCCACGCGTTTCTGGACCAAAAATAAAAGCATCATCCGCCTGAAAGTCAATTGCAGAGTACCATTGCTTCGCTTTTGTGGTACAAGCAAACACACGTTTAAAATTATTTTGTAAATAACACTGTTGCAAGTTACTATACTCACGTACATTTGCCATATCTCGATAATCCATTCCTGCACGTCTCAAGCTTTTTTCACTCAATGAAAAACCCAAGGGATGAATGAGATGCAGTGTCGCACTGGCATTGACACACAACCTCATAATATTACCAGTATTTGGTGGAATTTCAGGCTCAAACAAAATAATATTAAACATATGACTCATCACAATAAAAAAATAGCAACTAACTTTTGCCAAATTGAATTACAAACCCCAATCGTATTATTATCAGGCTGTGTTGGCTTTGGTAATGAATATACCAGAGTGGAAGGATACAGCAACCAAGATATTGGTGCGGTCTGTTTAAAAGGCACAACACTAGCACCTCGCTTGGGTAATTCACCACATCGAATCTATGAAACTCCTGCTGGAATGCTTAACTCCATTGGTCTACAAAATCCAGGTGCAAAAACAGTAGTAGAAGATATTTTACCCACACTAAACTTTAATGAAACTCGGTATTTTGCCAATATTTCTGGTTCAACATTAGAAGAATATGGTGAAGTTACCAAAATTTTTGACCAATCTCCCATTGATGCCATTGAAATAAATATCTCCTGCCCTAATGTAAAAAAAGGGGGAGCGGCTTTTGGTAATGATCCTGAAATGTCTGCACGTGTTGTTGAAATTTGCCGAAAAAACACCAACAAACCACTGATCACCAAATTATCACCCAATCAAACAGACATTGCTAAAAATGCACAACTTTGTATTGACGCTGGTACTGATGCATTTGCAGTCATTAACACGTTAATGGGAATGGCAATCAACATTGAGAACCAAACAGCAGTGCTTGGCAATAATCAAGGAGGCTTATCAGGACCATCCATCAAACCTGTTGCATTACTCAAAACCCATCAAGTTTATCAAGTTTGCAAAACACATAATATCCCAATTATTGGACAGGGTGGCATCAATTCAGCCAGTGACGCCATTGAGTTTTTAATTGCTGGAGCATCTACCGTTGGCATCGGCACAGCCTTATTTTCTAACCCGCTTATTGCACCAAAAATAAACCAGGGAATTATAGACTATTTAGACAAACACCAAATCAAACACATCAACCAGTTAGTCGGCACACTCAAACTTAATACAACTTAAATAATAAGAACACATCAAATAATAAGAACACATCAGAATTTCATTTATATTCAATGACTTATTAAACAAAAAGATGACAAGCGCGTTAAATAATCATTGACTAAAATAAAAACCAGCCTATAATTACACCCTACTTTAATCTGGCTTCAATTTCAGATTTAAAACTAGGGATTATATAACCACTCGCAACATTCGTTCCACATATCACCAAGTTTTTCAAAAGTAACGGCACTCACCAATAGCCGCTCGAATCCTAACGTTACAACATTTTTTTCAAGGATTGATTTTATAATGCAGCAGAATAAATTATTTGTCGGCAATCTTGCCTATAGTGTTAACGAAGAACAACTAAGCACCATATTTTCTCCTTATGGCGACATTGAGAAAATAGATCTCATTCTTGACAGGTTCACAGGGGAATCAAAATGTATTGCCTTTATTACCTATACTAAGCAAGTTGGAGCAGAAAGCGCACTTGAACAAAATGGCAAAACATTGGTTGGCCGACCTTTAAAAGTAAATATTGCCACTGAAAAAGGCAAAAAAGGCAAAGGCAGACGACCAAGAAGATAATAGTTTTTAAGCCAAATTTTTTATCCAACAATGCCATTGACCTCACAATCTTTGGCATTCAAAATTCTTTCAGACAATAAAGTTTAGCTCTCCACCTTTTCAATTCACTCTGCGACGAGTTACAATCTAAAATACCCTCTTAATTTTAGATAAATAAAATCTCTTAACAATGAAAAACAAAAAAAAGACTCAAAGATGGGTCATCAAAATTGGTAGCTCATTACTAACCAATAATGGCAAAGGCATCAATTGCAAGGTCATTGGGCAATGGGTTGAGCAAATAGCCTACTTAAAGCATCACCTAAACTACCAGGTCATTTTAGTCTCTTCAGGAGCTGTTGCCGAAGGCATGTCACGCCTAAACTGGACAACCCGACCCAAAGCATTACATGAATTACAAGCCGTTGCAGCCATTGGCCAAATGGGATTGATTCAAGCCTACGAAAACTGCTTCATGCATCATGACATAAAAACAGCCCAAATATTATTAACTCACGACGACTTATCCAACCGACAACGTTACTTAAATTCACGCAGTACTTTACGCACCTTATTGAGTCTTGGCACAGTACCTATCGTTAATGAAAATGACACTGTAGTTACCGATGAAATTCAATTTGGTGACAATGACACATTAGGAGCTTTGGTCGCTAATTTGATTGAAGCAGACGCATTGGTCATATTAACCGACCAAAAAGGCCTATATAACAAAAACCCCGCCACTCACAAAGACGCCACTCTCATCAAGAGTGCACAAGCAGAAGACAAAGAGTTAATCAGCATGGCTGATCGACCAGGGAAATTTGGAACAGGTGGCATGATCACAAAAATTAGCGCAGCAAAACTAGCAGCAAGATCTGGCACATACACCGTCATAATGGCAGGCAACGAGCCCGACGGTATTAGAAAACTTGCCAATGGCGATAACATAGGAACTCATCTAAGAGCATCTCAAGAAACCATGACAGCGAGAAAATGCTGGCTAGCGGGACAATTAAAAGTCAAAGGAGAACTAATAATAGATGCAGGAGCAGAAAAAGGACTTTGCCAGTCGGGTGGTAGCCTACTTGCTGTCGGCATTACATCTGTTTCTGGAAAATTCGATAGAGGCGAATTGGTTTCTTGCATTAATCACAAAGGCATTGAAATCGCTAGAGGACTAACCAATTATAATACTGGAGACATCAATCAAATAAAAACTTTTGCCAGCAATAGAATTGAGAAAATCCTTGGCTATGTGGATGAACCTGAAGTTATTCATCGCGACAATCTTGTATTACTATAACAGCAAATTAAGACATGCCTTTAATATGCGCACTGATTCGACTTTTATGACGCGCTGCTTTATTCTTTTTAATGAGTCCTTGTTGTGCCATTTTATCAAGCAAAGGCATTGCAATTTTAAAAGCTGCTTCAGCAGAAGACTTATCACCGCTTTCAATTGCACTACTTACATTTTTAATTGAAGTTCGCATTTGAGTTCGCTTGCTACTATTCATTGAATTTCTTTTTACCGCTTGGCGCGCTCTTTTTGCTGCTGATAATGTATTAGCCAATTAAAATCTCCTAGATAGTTCTATATTATATTGTAAACAATGGATTTTCCTAAATTCATCTGGATTTGTCAAACAAATAATTCATTTAGTTAAATTCAGTGGAAATATTTGAGTAAATATGTTAAAAATCATCTACTTTCAGAGATAAATATTGGAGATAAAAAATGCGAATAATTCTACTAGGTGGGCCAGGTGCAGGCAAAGGCACTCAAGCAAATTACATTAAAGAAAAATATAATATCCCACAAATTTCTACTGGAGACATGTTAAGAGCAGCAGTCAAAGAAGGAACACCATTAGGTATTGAAGCAAAAAAAATCATGGATTCAGGTGGTTTAGTTTCCGATGAAATTATTCTTGGTCTAGTCAAAGATCGCATTGCTCAACCAGACTGTAGCAATGGTTTTTTGTTTGATGGATTCCCCAGAACCATGGCTCAAGCAGAATCACTCAAAGAAAAAAATGTTGAAATTGACGGCGTGGTTGAAATTGATGTTGATGATGAAGAAATTGTAAAACGAATGGCAGGTCGCCGAGTACATTTATCATCAGGACGCACTTATCACATTGTTTTTAATCCGCCCAAAGACGAAGGCAAAGACGATGAAACGGGTGAAGATTTAATCCAGCGTGATGATGATCACGAAGACACTGTCAGAAAAAGATTGTCTGTCTATCATGAACAAACAGAACCATTAATTGGTTTTTATTCAAATGATAGTTCATTAAAGTACATCAAAGTGAATGGAATTGGCCAGGTTGATGAAATACGGGATCAAATTTTTAGCCAACTTGACTCAATAAAATAAATTCAGCTTTCAGCGCGGATTCAGCTGAAAGCTAAATCCGCCAATTACAGTTTAAGGAAAAGATATGGCAGTCATTGAATTAAATCAGAGCAATTTTAAGGAAACAATCGAATCTAACGACTTTGTTATTATTGACTTCTGGGCGCCATGGTGTGGTCCATGTCGTTCTTTTGCCCCCATTTACGACAAAGTATCGGAAAGTTACGATGATATTATGTTTAGCAAGGTCAATACTCAAGACGAGCAGGAAATTGCAGCCAATTTCCAAATTCGTTCAATTCCAACTTTAATGATTTTTAGAGAGCAGATTATTATTTTTTCTCAACCAGGCATGTTACCTGAATCAGGTTTGACTGACTTAATAGGAAAAGTCAAAGACTTAAATATGGATCAAGTAAGAAAGGACATTGCAAAAGAAGCCAAACACTAATCGTGTTTATCATCAGAAGATGGCTTGCGTTGCTCAATGATTAACTGATCCTTTTTCAGCTCTTCAAATTCTGCCTTTACTTGAGCATGTTCATCTTCCCACTGCAATTCTCTTATTGCAGTATTGATTGCTTCATGCAGTAAATAAAAAACTCGATTTGGAACATTCTCTACTTGTCTTAATCGTTCCATTGTCGCTACGATTTCTGATTCTATTGCTTTAATCGTTGCTTGTTTATCTGTCATGAAAAAACCTTTATTGTTTTTTTAATTAAAATTTGTAATCTATGTCAAAACTAAGTATTCAATATTTGATAAGAGTTTTACCTCAATTTATTGTACCTCATCATTGGTTCTCAAAACAAATGCATAAAGCAACGAGAATAAAAAATCGTCGCATTAAAAACTTTGTGATTAAAAATTTTGTTAAGCAATACAACGTTGACTTAACAACGGCTAAAGAGGAAAACGCTTTAACATTCAGTTGCTTTAATGATTTTTTTACACGTAGCATAAAACCTGAAAGCAGACCCATTGATACAACCAACCAATCTATCGTAAGCCCTGTAGATGGTGTCATTAGTCAATTTGGAAACATCAACAAAAACACACTCATTCAAGCAAAAGGCAGAAACTATAAACTAGCTGATTTACTTGGAACAAACAAATGGGTAAATGACTTTACCGATGGTCTTTATATGACCATTTATTTATCACCTCGTGACTATCATCGAATTCACTGTCCTGCCTATAGCGAATTAGTTGAAACAACGTATATTCCAGGTCGCTTATTTGCAGTTAATCCAATTACAGTCAGTACCGTTTCTAATATTTTTAGTCGAAATGAAAGAGTTGTAAATATTTTTAAAACATCTTTTGGGCAAATGGCCGTTATTTCAGTCGGTGCATTTTTTGTTGGTAGCATTGAGACAAAATTATTGGGTGAAATTACACCACCTCACAAAAGCAATATAAAAACCTGGCAACATGGTGCAACACCTGAATATTATAAGAATTATAAAAAAGGTGACGAGATTGGTCGATTTAATATGGGTTCAACCGTTATTCTTCTGTTTGAAAAAGGCACAATGAACTGGAATAAACAACTCAAACCTGGTAACTTTGTAAAAATGGGAGAATTACTTGGGTTTGAGTTGTAATCTTAGATCAAAGTTTTTGAAATACTTCTCCGACTATTTCAACAGTTTGCTCAAGATCATCTGTTGTATGAGCAGCAGATACAAAACCTGTTTCATAAGCTGATGGGGCAATATAAACACCATTATTGATCATTTTCTGAAAAAACAACTTAAATCTTTCTATATTGCATGCCGTCACCTGATAAAATTTTGTCATTAATTCTTCTTCTGTAAAAAATAATCCAAACATTCCCCCAACCTGATTAGCAGTCATTGGAATATTGTACTTTTTAGCTTGTGCTAATAACTCATTAACAAATGACTCCGTTTTTTCATTTAATTTTTGATAAAAACCTACTTCGGAAATTATTTCCAATGTTTTTAAGCCTGCTGCCATCGCCATTGGATTACCTGAAAGAGTCCCAGCTTGGTAAATCGGACCAGATGGAGCAATTTCTTGCATAATTTCCCTTTTTCCTCCAAATGCTCCCACAGGCATACCACCACCAATCACTTTACCCAAAGTTGTTAAATCGGGCATGACACCATAATGTTGCTGAGCACCACCTAATGCAACTCTAAAACCAGTCATCACTTCATCAAAGATTAAAATACTGCCATATTGATTACAGACATCTCTTAATTTTTCTAAAAAACCAGGGACAGGAGGAACACAATTCATATTACCTGCAACAGGTTCTACAATAATGCAAGCAATATCATTTCCATTTTTTTCAAAAACAGCTTCAATTTCATCTAAATTATTATATTCTAAAGTCAATGTATGTTCCGCCAGAGAAGCAGGAACACCTGGAGAATCTGGAACACCTAAAGTCAATGCGCCAGACCCAGCTTTAACCAATAAAGAATCTGAATGCCCATGATAACAGCCTTCAAATTTAACTATTTTATCACGATGCGTATAACCTCTCGCTAAACGAATGGCACTCATCGTGGCTTCCGTTCCTGAGTTAACCATTCTTACTAATTCTATTGAAGGAACTAATTCGATAATTTTTTTAGCCATTTCAGTTTCGATGATTGTCGGCGCACCGTAACTTAAACCTTTTTCCGCTTGATTTTTCACTGCTTCAATTACTTGGGGATGAGCATGACCTAAGATCATTGGTCCCCATGAAGCAACATAATCTATATACTGCTTATCATTTTCATCATAGAGATAGGCTGCTTTTGCTTTTTTGATAAAAATAGGTTCACCTTCGACCGATTTAAATGCTCTAACAGGTGAATTAACGCCACCTGGAATATACTGTTGTGCTTGTTTAAAGAGTTCTTCCATGGTGATCTCCTGAAAAGTTGTTTGCTAATGTTCGTGCTGTTTCAAATAAATCTGCTTGTGAAAATAGACCATCAATCACAGCAATCATATCTGCACCCGCATTGATAACTTGTCTTGCATTTTGCATAGTAATACCACCAATGGCAACGATGGGAATATGCAATTGTTTTTTTGCCTGTTGAAGTAAATCTATTTCTGCCTGAACGGCATCTGGTTTAGTCTTTGAAGGAAAAAAACGCCCAAAAGCTACATAATCTGCACCTTGTTGCTCAGCAATAATTGCCAAAGATAGGTCATTATAGCAAGAGACTCCAATAATTTTATTATTGCCTAATATTTCTTTGGCATCATTAAGACTACAATCATTTTTTCCAAGATGAATGCCATCCGCATCAAGCTTTTTAGATAATTGCAAATCATCATTGATGATTAACAGTGCGTTATTTTTATTACACAATAGTTTTAGCTTTATTAAAAAATCAAATTGATTCAATTTATCATTATTTTTATTGCGATATTGAATAATAGAAACACCACCTTTTAGTAGTATTTCAATTTTTTTCAAATATTGATCATCTAATTTAGCCTGACTTTCTGTAATTGCATATAATCCAGATAATTGGCCATTTATCAACGTTCTATCCAGAAAAATCTTTGTGGCAACCACTGACCATGTCCTATTTGATAGCCACTATTTAATGCTTCCCAAGTATATTCTTGTGCCTCATGTATGGCAGAAAAAGTTGATATTTTTTGTGCTAATAAACCCGCAATACTAGATGCCAATGTACAACCAGAACCATGATAAGTATTGGGAAGCCTATCCCATGAAAATATTTCAGTTAATTTTCCATCATGAAACAATCTATTTTTGACAGATTTACTATCTTCATGTGTCCCAGTGATTAATACATAATCGCAACCACACTCCAGCAATTTTAAACCACAATCATCCAGTTTTTCTTCACCACTTAATATTCGTGCTTCATGGCTATTTGGAGTTAACACCGTTACATGAGGTAAAAGTTTCTCAAACATCATTGTCTGCAATGAGTCATTAGAAATTTGTGTGCCTCCACCACTGGCAAAAATAGGATCAAGCACAACAGGTATTTCTGGATATTCTTGCAGTATTGTATGAATTGCCGACAATATTTCCTGGTTAGAAATCATACCTATTTTGATTGAACCCACAGAAAAATCTTCAAAAATTGTCTTAGCTTGATCGTAAACCACGTCAGCATCAATTGAAATTATTTTTTTTATATCGCAGGTATCTTGAATAGTAACGGCAGTAATAATAGGTGTTGCATGACAACCATGACTGGATAATGTTTCAATATCTGCCTGCAAACCTGCACCACCACTCGGGTCATGGCCAGAAAATGTCAGCACACTTGGTATATGATGAGTATTATTAAACATTAACCTGGCACCTTAATTCACATGAATCCATCGAAAAGAATAATATTGACCATCTCACCTTTTTTCACACCGTCGTTGTCTTGCTCCAATACAATAAAACAATTTGCATTACTCATACTTGTCATCATATGAGAACCTTGACCACCCGTTGAATTTACTGTTAACGGCTGACCTTTCTCCTGCTGTAAAATACCTCGTTGAAACTCCAAACGGCCAGGTCTTTTTTTAATATCGGATAAAACACGAGCCTGTACTGTAAATACTTGTGTATTCTGATGACCCATCATAGTTAGTAAAGCAGGTTGTACAATCATATAAAATGTTGCCATTACTGAAACAGGATTTCCTGGCAACCCAAAAAATAAAGATTGATTCATTTTACCAAATGCCAGTGGTTTCCCAGGTTTTATGGCTAATTTCCAAAAAGTTATTGTCCCTTGCTCATCTAGAATTTCTTTTACATAATCAGCATCCCCAACAGACACACCGCCAGATGTTATCACCACATCCGCACATTCAGCCGCACTGATGAATGTTTGGCGAATAAGTTCTTTATCATCTTTTATCACTCCTAAATCAATCAACTCAACACCTAAACGGCTCAACATACCAAACAAACTATAACGGTTACTGTCATAAATTTGCCCTGAAGATAGTGTTGATTCAAGTGGTTGCAATTCGTCACCTGTCGAAAAAAAGGCAACTCGTAATTTTTGCATGACCTTAATTTCTGAAATACCCATTGAAGCCAACAACCCCATTTCTGCAGGTCTTATCAATTTACCTTTTTTTAATATTACATCTCCAACATTGACATCTTCGCCGATTCCTCGAACATTTTGCGATTTTTTATGACATCCTTCTATAGTAATATAGTCATCATTTCTATTTACATGCTCTTGCATAATAACGCTATCTGCTGTACCAGGTAGCACTGCTCCAGTCATTATACGTATTGTTTCACCACAATTTAATTTTCCATGCCATGGTTTTCCTGCAAATGAGGTACCGACAATTTTTAATTTTGTAATTGAATTTTCAACTAAATCATTATATTTAATTGCGTAACCATCCATTGCAGAGTTTATATCTGATGGAACATTAATTTTTGAGATGATATCAGATGCCAAAATTCTATTAAGTGAATCCCTGATTGCAACAATCTCTAAACTTATGATTTTATTAATTGATTCATTAATAATGACATTTGCTTCATCGATAGTCATTAAATTATGTGCTGTGCTATCACAACCACATTCACTAGTCTGACTGCTCATTTATTACTCCTAACTATTAGAAATTCTATTGATAAGAAATTCGGCAATTTCGTATTCGTTATTTATATCTAACTGCGGTAAATTACACTGAGAACTAATTTTTGACTCTTTATCCAAGATAATTGCAAAAATATTTGGATCATCCTGATAGAGAAAAGTCTTGTTCATTATATTTCTGTGAAGTTCAATTTTATTAAATGCTTCATGCTTAAAACCCTCAACCAGAATAAAATCTAATTCCTCAAGATCTAATTGATTAACTAATACTTCTAAATTAGGTTCATCTTGTTGCTGTGTGTTTTCTTTAATCATTACGGAACGTTTTGAGGATCCCATTACAATTTGGCAGGCTCCTGATTTTCGTAATCTATAACTGTCTTTACCAGGCTTATCGATATCAAATTGGTGATGCGTATGTTTGATAACGGCTATTTTAAAACCTCTACTGGTTAAAATAGGAATTATTTTTTCTAATAAAGTTGTTTTTCCCGTACCACTATAAGCAACAAAACCTATTATTTTATCTAGTTTAAGTAGCGACATACATCTCCTCTAATTTTTGTAAATCATCGGGTGTATTGGCATTAATAAAGCTGTCTTGTTTATCTTAAAAATCGACATATTTTACCTGATTATTTTTAAACCAGGTAATTGCTTTTCTCTGTCCACTGGCAATATACTCAGATAAAGAATGGAGAGATTGTTTTGATATTAGGGAAAATAATGGTTGTGCTCTTAAACCATCATGAGCAATGCAGGGCCTATTGTCTTTCATAGACTTGAATAATCGATTAACCAGGTCAGAAGTAATCATTGGAGAGTCACATGGTACTGTCACTAAATAGTCTGTATCTATACGAGATAATACTGCATTAATACCCGCCAAAGGGCCTAATTTTTCACTCTGGTCATCCGTAATAATAGACAGATTCATTTGATGAAATGAATTAAAATCAGTATTTATATTAAGGTATAACTTTCCAACTTGTGGTTGTATAGCGACAATGACATGCTCAATCATCGATTTATTATTAATTTTTAATAATGATTTATTCTGGTGATTCATTCTTCTGGCCTGACCACCAGCAAGAATGACACCGCTTATATTGTCAATCGGATAATTCATTATTGATAATACCTTGAAAAATAATTACCACTATACACGATGTTTAGCTATAAAACATTTTCATCAGCCATAAAAAAAGCCCTTGCAATAATGCAAGGGCTTAAAATTAAAACCTGGCTATGTCCTACTTTCACATGGGGAGACCCCACACTATCATCGGCGCTGTACCGTTTCACTTCCGAG
>Ga0233443_1000971_pt1 | contig 27337 bp, 25 predicted proteins | sample SI_123_September_2_FD_182784 | JGI IMG/M metagenome (GOLD analysis project Ga0233443, IMG submission 182784) | Seawater microbial communities from Saanich Inlet, British Columbia, Canada - SI_123_September2016_200_MG | ecosystem: Environmental > Aquatic > Marine > Inlet | place: Canada: British...
GAATTTTTGTTCGTCTTCTTTGCCATAAAAATAGGCGTGTAGTCATTCTACTCAACTGTTTTTGTGGTAAAGGAGACGGACAAAAAGGCCAGTAAGATGGGTAGTTTATTTATTGCGAGTTGCCTAAGTAGTTGGCCATAATTTTGTTAAAACAATTACAGTCACTTACTTAGTTTACTTTTTCCTCCATATATTTCTTATGCCTAAGCCTGCATCTAAATAGGCAGGTAAATATTTGCACTTATTTTCATTGGACACACTATGGAACAAATCGAAGATACTCTATCCATTGCTGGAAAAATATATCAATCAAGACTGCTCGTCGGCACTGGAAAATATAAAAATTTTGAAGAAACTCAATTGGCGATTGAAGCCAGTGGTGCCGAAATAATCACTGTTGCATTACGCCGAAGCAACCTTGGTCAAAACCCAGACGAGCCCAACTTACTCGACATCATACCTCCTGAAAAGTACACCATTTTACCCAATACCGCAGGTTGCTATACTGCAAAAGATGCCGTCAGAACTTGCCGTCTTGCCAGAGAACTACTGGATGGTCATAAACTTGTCAAACTTGAAGTTTTAGGTGATGAAAAAACTTTATATCCTGACATTTCAGCAACACTCGAAGCAACCGAAACATTGGTTAAAGATGGCTTTGATGTGATGGTTTATACCAGTGACGACCCAATTATCGCCAAAAGACTGGAAGAAATGGGCTGTGTTGCCGTCATGCCCCTAGCCGCCCCCATTGGTTCTGGACTCGGCATTAGAAACCCCTATAATATTTTAACCATTTTGGAAGATGCCAATGTACCCATCATTGTTGACGCAGGTGTTGGTACAGCCTCAGATGCGGCTATTGCAATGGAAATGGGTTGTGCAGGAGTCTTAATGAATACCGCCATTGCAGCAGCAAACAAACCGATCATCATGGCACGAGCAATGAGAAAAGCCATTGAAGCAGGTAGAGATGCATTCCATGCAGGCAGAATGCCGCGGAAAAGATATGCGTCGGCATCATCACCCATTGATGGAACATTTTTTTAAATAATGAACACTGCATTATCTCAAGGCATCCAACCTGAACACACGATAAAAAGTTTTGTCAAACGATCAGGAAGACTGACCCAGTCCCAACAACAAGCACTGGATAATTTATCAACCAAATACTTAATTGATAAACGACTTGAAGATGGCACTTTCAGCCAATTCTTTGAGGAAAAACTGCAACGCCATTATCTTGAAATAGGTTTTGGTAATGGTCAATCATTATTACATATGGCTCAAAGCCACCCATTCGATCAGTTTTTAGGTATTGAGGTACATACACCTGGAATCGGTCAACTGATGAACAACCTACATCAGCAAACTATCGACAATGTAAAAATATGTACCAAAGATGCGGCAACTTTACTTAGAGATGACATTCCAAACCAAAGCTTGGATGGTATTTTGGTATTTTTCCCTGATCCATGGCCCAAAAGAAAACACCAAAAACGTCGACTGGTTCAACAGGACTTTATTGACATCATTTCCCAAAAATTAAAAACTGGGGGAATGTTTCACATGGCAACTGACTGGAGCGACTACGCTAAAGACGTTTTGAAGCTACTAAAGATAAATCCACATTTTAAAAACATGGCAAAAAATGATAACTTCCATTTTCGCCCTAATTATAGAGCACACACCAAATTTGAAAAACGTGGAGAAAAACTTGGCCATCAAATTTTTGACATTATTTTCAAATATTTACCGTAATAATCTATTGTGAACGAAACTGAATCATATACTTTGCTAGATCAAGTCAATACCCCGTCTGATCTAAAAAAACTAACACAGACTGAATTAATCACTCTGGCAAGTGAACTACGCCATTTTTTAATTCACAGCGTATCTAAAACGGGAGGTCATTTAGCCGCTGGACTGGGAGTGGTTGAATTAACAATTGCCTTGCACAGCGTCTTCAATACACCTGATGACCGCCTTGTTTGGGATATTGGACATCAAGCGTACCCTCATAAAATTCTCACAGGAAGAAAAGATAACTTTCATACCATACGACAAGAAAATGGCTTGGCTGGTTTTTTAAAACGCGATGAAAGTAAATACGATAGTTTTGGTGCAGGCCATTCAAGCACTTCAATCAGTGCTGCAGTCGGTATGGCAGCCGCATTTTCACAAACAGGAAGTCAACGCGAAGTCATTCCCATCATTGGTGATGGCGCACTCACAGCAGGAATGGCCTATGAAGCGTTGAATCATGGCGGCGATCTTGACATCAATATGCTGGTTATTCTCAATGACAACAACATGTCAATTTCAGCCAATGTAGGTGCCATGAGAAAACACCTTAGTCGGATATTATCTGGCCATTTCTACACTAAATTTCGACAACACAGTAAAGAATTCTTAAAAAACCTCCCTCCTTTATTCACCAAGTTCGCCAAAAACTGGGAAGAACACATGAAAGGCATGATTCTTCCTGGAACATTATTTGAAGAACTTGGTTTTAATTACATTGGCCCGATTGATGGTCACGACATTCCAGCATTAATTGAGACTTTAGAAAATTTAAAGCAAGCAAAAGGCCGACGCTTATTACACATTGTCACTCAAAAAGGCAAAGGATTTAGCCCTGCCGAAAACAATCCATGTGCATTTCATGGAGTCAAACCATTTAATACCAGCACTGGAGTTGTTGCCAAAAGCAATGATAATCAAAAAACATACTCAGAAGCTTTTGGTCATTGGCTCTGTGAAACAGCAAAAAATGACAAAAAATTAATTGCCATCACACCAGCCATGTGTGAAGGTTCAGGCATGACTGAATTCAGAAATAATTATGCAGATCAATTTTATGATGTCGGCATTGCAGAGCAACACGCATTAACTTTTGCTGCTGGTCTCGCCTGCGAAGGTTTCAAACCCGTCATTGCTATTTATTCAAGTTTTTTACAACGTGCTTACGACCAATTAATTCATGACATCATTCTACAAAAGCTGGATGTGACGTTTGCCATTGACCGTGCAGGACTGGTTGGTGCAGATGGGCCAACACATGCAGGCACCTTTGATATCAGTTTTTTAAGATGCTTACCAGACATTGTTATCATGGCTCCTGAAAATGGCAATGAATGCCAACAAATGCTGGAAACAGCTTATCAACACAAGGGCACAGCTTGTGTTAGATATCCTCGTGGATCAGCTCAATCAGATAGTTTCAGTAACCCACAAGAATTAATCCCAATTGGCAAAGCGAGCATAAAACGCTCAGGAAAACAGTGTGCTATTCTGGCATTTGGTAGCCTGGTCAACACAGCACTTGAAGTTGCAGAAAAATTAGATGCGACTGTCATCAACATGAGATTTATCAAACCACTGGATGAAAAACTAATCTATGAGATGGCATCAAAACATGAAACAATTGTAACATTAGAAGAAAACACCATCAAAGGCGGCGCTGGTTCTGCGGTTAATGAATACTTAAACACCACTCAACTGAATAATCGCATCATCAACTTAGGACTTCCTGATCATTTTGTTGAGCATGGCAATCATCAAGATCAGTTAAACAAATGCGGATTATCTGTTAATGGAATTTTATCCACAATTCAAAAAAACAAGGAAAATTATCAATGAAACCAATCATCAAATTAATCCTATTATTGATATCAGGCATTTTCTTTTCTATGGCTCAGGCAAACCCACCAGGACTTGAAAAAGGCTTTCATTATCAAGAAATTGTACCCAATCAACCAACCACTGATGCAACAAAAATTGAAGTCATTGAATTATTTTGGTACGGATGTCCTCATTGCTATAGCTTAGAACCCTACCTTAAAAGATGGTTAGCTCAAAAACCTGATGATGTTAAATTCATTCAAATTCCAGTACAATTTAGAGCGGATTGGACAATGCATGCAAAAATGTATTTTACAGCAAAATACCTAGGCATTCTTAATGATATTCATGAAACAATTTTTGATGCCATTCACATGGGAAAGAAAAAATTTAAAACAGTAGATTCAGTCAGAACATTTTTTAAAGAACACGGTGTCAGTGAAAAAGACTTTAATAAAACATTCAAATCGTTTGCGGTAAGAAACCAAATTGTTAGAACTAAAAAACTGGCTCGCTTATATGGTGTCAATGGAGTGCCAGCACTGATTGTTAATGGAAAATACAGAACTGATGCAAAAATGGCTGGAGGAAATGCAGGAATAACTCGTGTGCTAAATCGCCTAATTAGTTATGAACGCAAACTTCAAACCCAATAAACAGTACGAGTCATAATACCTGCAGTCGATTTCATTATTTTCTTAATAATTATTGGTAATGCAACCCCACCACCGTCTATTGCATTTTTAGCATGTTTTATTTCGTCTTCTCTCATTTGCCGAATGATGGCTCGACTTTTAAGGTCGTTCTCTGAGATTTTCAGCAAATGAGAATCAAGATGTTTTTCAACCTGCTTTTCAGTTTCAGCAACAAAACCCAAACTCCATTTATCGCCTAGCAAACCTGCAGCTGCCCCCATAAAATATGAGCCAAAAAACCAAAATGGATTGAGATAACTGGTTTGACCATTCAATTCTTTTATTCTGTCTTCACACCAAATTAAATGATCATTTTCTTCTTTTGCTGCTTGCTCCATACTGTCTTTTACATTGGGTAATTTTGCAGTCAGAGCCTGTCCTTGATACAACCCTTGAGCACAAACTTCACCTGTGTGATTAATTCTCATCAAACGAGATGACAACACCTTTTCAGTATCATTTAAATCGTGATGATTCAATCCATCTGCAGGGTTTTTTCTCGCCGTACTCGGCGGTTTACCAAACAATGTTTTGAGCACTGAGTCTGACTGTATGATAAGTCGATCAATAGAAGTTATGTTTCGAGACATAGGCAACTCGCCATAAATAAACCACCCATCTTACTTGTAACCAAAAGGGGTATAAACTTTTTTATCCATCTTCTTTACTTCAAAATAGTATGTAAGTAGGTGACCATAATTATATTAACATTTTCACTCAATATTTTCCGCCCTTTGGCACTACTACTCTGACCGAATAGACCTCTATGCAATCAGAGCAGTAACACCAAAGGTCAAAAAATCTTGAGCGAAAATTTTGTTAAGATAATTATGGTCACCTACTTAGACGACTACATGACTATTTTTATGACAAAGAAGATGGGTAAAATTTATGCACAATAGGGGTAGTTTATTTATTGCGCATCACCTCAGAATAAAGCCTAAATTGCTTCCTGGTCTTCTTCACCCGTCCTAATTCTCACTACTTTTTCGACACTGGAAACAAAAATTTTACCATCGCCAATTTTTCCTGTTCTGGCGGCATTGGTAATTGTTTCCAAACATAAGTCCAGCTGATCTTCAGTAATCACGATTTCCAGTTTGACTTTAGGTAGAAAGTCGACAACATATTCTGCACCACGATAGAGTTCGGTATGACCTTTTTGACGCCCAAAACCCTTAACTTCCGTTGCAGTCATTCCCGAAATACCAATTTCAGAAAGAGCCTCTCTAACATCATCTAATTTAAATGGCTTTATAATCACTTCTACTTTTTTCATAATATCTTTATCCCCATCATTGTTTGGCCTAAATAAATCAATTGAATCGTAGCCAGAATATTCAATGCATTGAATATTCAACTGATTTATTTAGACTTAGGTAACGCGCAATAAATAAACTACCCATATTGCGCAGAAATTTTGTTTGTCTTTTTTGTTAAAAAAATAGGAGTGTAGTCACTCTACATAACTATTTTTGTGGCAAAGAAGACAGGCAAAAGAGCAAGTAAGATGGGTAGTTTATTTGTTGCGAGTTACCTTAGGTAACACGCAATAAATAAATTACCCATATTGCGCAGAATTTTTGTTCGTCTTCTTTATTACAAAAATAGGCGTGTAGTTCATTCTACTCAACTGCTTTTGTGGCAAAGAAGACGGATAAAAAAGCCAGTAAGCTGGGTAGTTTTTTATTGCGAGCTACCTTAATACCGTCCAAAACCAGACGTAATTGGATATCGCCGATCTCTGCCAAAAGCTTTTGTGGTAATTCTCACGCCTGGAGGGCTCTGTCTTCTTTTGTATTCATTAATATCAACAAGTCTGGCAATTTTTTTCACCGTATCGACATCAAACCCTTGTTCAATAATTTTCTCAATGGACAAATCCTGTTCAATATAACCTTCCAAAATTTTGTCCAGTATTTCATAAGATGGCAAAGAATCCTGATCTATTTGATCTGGTGCCAATTCAGCAGAAGGTGCACGAGTAATAACACGTTCAGGAATAACAGAAGACACTTTATTTCGATACTTTGCCAAATCATAAACCATCGTCTTCGGCACATCTTTTATCGGCGCAAAACCACCCGCCATATCACCATACAATGTAGCATATCCTACTGCCATTTCACTCTTATTGCCAGTGGTCAATAATATTTTACGTTTCTTATTAGAAATTGCCATCAGGATAACGCCACGGCAACGTGCTTGGATATTTTCTTCAGTGACATCTACTTCTAACCCCTTAAATTCAGGCTTGAGCAAGTCAACGAATGATTTAAAAACAGGTTCAATTGAAATTTCACTATAGCTGACCGACATCGTTTCAGCTTGTTTTCTAGCATCATCCAGGCTCATTTGCGCCGTATATCGAGAAGGCATCATCACCACTTCCACACGATCTGCCCCAAGTGCATCAACAGCCAATGCCAATGTTAATGCAGAATCAATACCGCCAGACAACCCTATAATTGCACCAGAAAAGCCATTTTTGTTAACATAATCCCTAAGACCCAAAACAATTGCATTATAGGCATTTTTGATGTCATTTTTACATTGAATAATTTGCCCCTCAAAAACATCAATTTTTCCCTGTTGGCTCTCAACTTTAATCAATAAAGGAGCATCATCAAACAAGGCTGTCTGATGAACTAATTCTGCACTTCGATTAACCACAAAAGAACCACCATCAAATACTAACTCATCTTGTCCTGCAAGCATATTAAGATAAATAACGGGCACACCTAATTCACTCACTCTCTGACAGACCGTCGACCACCTTTGACGTTGTTTGGCTATTCTAAAAGGAGATGCATTAATATTGATGATGACTTCAGCCCCAGCATCCACTGACAATTTTGCAGGTTCTGGGTTCCAGATGTCTTCACAAATGGTGATTCCTATCGCCACACTATTGATATTAATAACACAAGGAGAGGAACCAGAATCAAAATAACGCTTTTCATCAAACACACGATAATTTGGCAAACAATGTTTGTAGTACCAAGCAACAACCTTTTGATTTTTTATCACAACGGCAGCATTGTACTTTTGTTGCCCCAGCTTTCTAGGAAGCCCCAAAATAACATTAATATCTGGAATACTGTGGCAAATAGACTGCAATGCCAATTCTACACGGTCAAATAATTCATTTCTTAATAACAAATCATCAGGCGGATAACCGACCAAAGATAATTCAGGAAAAACCACCAAATCGGCTTTATGATTTTTCTTAGCATCGTTGACAGATTTGATGATACTGTCAGCATTGGCTTCAATATCACCCACTTTTGGATTCATCTGAATTAATGCAATTTTACAGCTCATTGAAGCTCACATTATTATAATTTAGGTAACACGCAATAAATAAACTATCCATACTGCACAGAAATTTTGTTTGTCTTATTTGTTGCGAGTTGCCTTAAGTCAAGGAAATGAAAAATCATTAATGATCTTTCAAACATTGCGCCATACGCTCACCAATATCGGCAGGCGACCTTACGGTTGCAACGCCTGCTTTTTCCAGTGCTTCAAACTTACTTTCTGCGGTACCTTTACCACCTGAAATAATAGCTCCCGCATGGCCCATTCTTTTACCCGCAGGAGCAGTAACTCCCGCAATATAAGCAACCACAGGTTTAGAAACATTTTTTTGTATATATTCTGCGGCCTCTTCTTCTGCACTACCACCTATTTCACCCACCATGACAATGCCTTCCGTTTGGTCATCTTTCTCAAACAGTGAAATACAATCAACAAAACTCATGCCATGAATGGGGTCACCACCAATACCGATACAAGTGCTTTGCCCTAACCCAGCATTGGTTGTTTGAAAAACAGCTTCATAAGTTAAAGTACCTGAACGTGAAACAATACCTATTTTACCAGGCTGGTGAATAAAGCCAGGCATGATTCCAATTTTACAAGCCCCTGGCGTTATAATGCCAGGACAATTTGGACCAATTAAATAGGAATCACTGGATGCCAATGCTGACTTAACTTTCAACATATCCAACACTGGAATACCTTCTGTAATGCAGGCAATCACTTTAATTCCAGCGTCAGCAGCTTCCAATATTGCATCAGCGGCAAAAGCGGCGGGTACATAAATCATGGTGGCATCTGCATCTGTTTGTTTAACAGCATCTTCAACGGTATTAAAAACAGGTAAATCCAGATGAGTCTCGCCACCTTTACCTGGTGTAACCCCACCAACAAAATTAGTTCCGTACTCAATTGCCTGCTGTGAATGAAAAGTGCCTTGCTTACCAGTAAATCCCTGACAAATGACTTTGGTGCCTGCATTAACCAAAATACTCATGTTTGTTTCCTTAAATTTTATTTTTTTATATTGATAGGTTTTAGCTTTAGGAAGATATATGTTCCTTAGCTAACCGATGCAACCACTCGTTTTGCACCATCGGTCAAATCATCGGCAGCAATAATATCAAGCCCACTGTGCTTGAGCATTTCCCTTCCTTTTTCAACATTTGTTCCTTCTAGCCGTACAACCACAGGAACTTTGACACCAATTTCTTTGACAGCACTGATAATGCCTTCAGCAATTAAGTCACAGCGAACAATACCCCCAAAAATATTAACCAAAACTGCTTTAACTTTACCATCAGATAAGATAAGTTTAAATGCTTCTGCAACACGGGCAGCCGTTGTTCCACCTCCAACATCAAGAAAGTTTGCAGGCTCTCCACCATGTAATTGCACCACATCCATGGTTGCCATTGCCAATCCCGCACCATTCACCATACAACCAATACTACCATCCAGCGTAATATAATTCAGCTCATGCTCACTGGCAGCTGCCTCTTTTGCATCTTCTTGAGAGATATCACGCATTTCGGCAAGATTTTTATGTCGGTACAATGCATTATCATCTAAATTTATTTTGGCATCCAATGCGATCAAATCGCCATCTCCATTTACAATCAATGGATTTATTTCAATCAAGCTCGCATCATTTTCAACAAATAACTGATAAAGAGCAGACATGATAGACGATAATTGTTTAATTTGATTTTTTTCAAGTCCCAAACCAAAAGCCACTTTTCGACATTGATAACCTTGTAAACCAGCTGCAGGATCTACTTGAATGGTTATTATTTTTTCAGGCGTAGTCGCCGCAACTTCCTCAATATCCATACCACCTGCACTGGATGCCATAAAAACAACTTTTTTGCAGGCTCGGTCAACCAGCAACCCCAAATACAATTCTCTTTCGATGGGTTTAACCTGTTCAACCAATACCTGCTTTATGGGTAACCCATCAGCACCTGTTTGTTTGGTAATCATAACCGTACCCAACATAGCGTCTGCTGATTTTTCAACATCATCCAATGATTTAACTAATTTCACACCACCCGCTTTACCTCGGCCACCCGCATGAACCTGAGCCTTAACAACCCATGACTCGCCGCCCAGTTTTTCGGCACATTTTCTTGCCATAGCTCCAGAATCAGCCACTTCGCCCACTGGCACAGGAATATGATAGGTAGAAAATAATTGCTTCGATTGAAATTCATGGAGATTCATTTGATAAACACCTTAAAATTTTGCTGAGAATTTTTGACCACTGATTAAGTTTATTATTATAGATAATTATTATAGAAAGGATATAATACTGGACATCATTTTATTGTTTCACTTTCACTAAAGGTCAACTAAAAATGGGTAGAGTCCTGTTAGTCATCATTATTATTGTCTTTGTCTTATTCATCATACGACAACTGTTATCTCTAAGACAAGACAAAACAGAGCCGACCAAACCCATTGATAAATTTATTAAATGCTATAAATGTGGTGTCCACACACCTGAAAACCAAATCATTTCATATCAACAAAATCATTATTGTAAAGAGTGCCTTCCTCAAAAACATCAACACGATGATTAATTTAAGTAGGTGACCATAATTATCTTAACAAAATTATGGTCACCTACTTACAATATACCTCCACAACTAAACCCACTTAAAACTCACAATAAAATCCCTGAAATTTCTGTATTGTTATACTAGTATTTATTGCATAACTACCTAACATTTTTATGTCTTAAATATTTGATATTATGCACAGTCTCAACAAAAGCATGACTGTGGCAAACCAAAGAAACTGTAATCCATTGATTTACAGAGCCTAATATCAGTTAAATAATTAAAACCATTACCGAGATTTTAGTATTATGTCAGCCCAAAAAACAAAAATTCATTTAAGTGGATTAGCAAGAAGACTGGTATGGGACAAATTCATTACCGAAGAACAAGCGTTACAAGCCCAAGAAGATGCCCATAAAAATAAAATACCGTTAACATCCTTCTTAGTTAATAACAATATTATCAAAAGTTACCATATTGCACTGTCTGCATCACAAGAATTTGGTGTACCTTTACTGGATATTGATGCCGTTGAAATTGATCATGAAATTGTTAACCTACTCAAAAATGACTTAATCGAAAGACACCATGCACTACCTCTACACAAAAGAGGTACCCGCCTATTTGTTGCCGTGTCTGACCCCACCAACCTGCAAGCATTGGATGAAATTAAATTTGCCACAGGCCTAGCAACAGAAGCAATTGTGGTAGAAGACGATAAGCTCAGTAAAGTTATCAAAAAATTCCTGGAAGCCACTGACACCTCAATGTCTGACATGCTGGATGATGATTTAGAAAACTTAGACATTGAAAGTGGCTTTGATGAACCCTCTAATAATGATGACCCATCATCAGATTCAGATGACGCACCCGTGGTTAAATATGTTAATAAAATATTACTGGATGCAATAAATAAAGGTGCATCTGATATCCACGTTGAGCCTTATGAAAAAATATTTCGTATTCGCTTCAGACAAGATGGTGTTTTACAAGAAGTCGCTAACCCGCCATTAAATTTAACCAACCGACTAGTATCACGACTTAAAGTCATGTCCAAAATGGACATTGCAGAAAGACGTGTTCCACAAGATGGCAGAATCAAAATGAGGCTATCTAAAAATAAAGCCATTGATTTTCGCGTCAATTCTTGCCCGACTTTATTTGGTGAAAAAATAGTATTGAGGATCTTAGATCCAACCAGTGCTCAAATTGGCATTGAAGCATTAGGCTTTGAAGAAGAGCAACAAAAACTTTATCTGGAAGCCATTCACAAACCCTATGGCATGGTATTGGTTACAGGACCAACGGGTAGCGGAAAAACAGTTTCTCTCTACACCGCTTTAAATATATTAAATACCGTCGATAGAAACATATCAACCAGCGAAGATCCTGTTGAAATCAATGTGACAGGAATTAATCAGGTACATATCAACAATAAAGCAGGACTGACTTTTGCCGAATCACTCAGAGCCTTTTTAAGACAAGACCCTGACATTATCATGGTGGGTGAAATTCGTGACCTTGAAACCGCAGAAATCTCAATAAAAGCGGCTCAAACGGGTCACTTGGTCATGTCTACTTTACACACCAACGACGCACCACAAACATTAACACGACTCGCCAACATGGGTGTTCCAGCCTACAATATCGCATCAGCTGTACACATGATTTTGGCTCAACGACTGGCTCGACGACTCTGCAATAAGTGTAAAAAAGAAGTTGAATTACCCGCGGAAGCACTGCTTGAAGAAGGATTTAAAAAAGATGACTTGGATGATTTGAAAATATACGCCCCTATCGGCTGCGAGTCTTGCGCCAAAGGTTATAAAGGCCGGGTAGGCATTTATCAAGTCATGCCCATTTCAGAAGAAATGGGAAAAATGATCATGGAAGGACGCAATGCTCTTGATCTTGCCGTACAAGCTAAAAAAGAAGGCATTGATGACTTACGCACCTCTGGACTAAAAAAAGTTGCCAGTGGACTCACCAGTATTGAAGAAATAAACCGTATTACTAAGGATTGATAATGGCCGTTGCAAAAAAGACATCAAAATTAGACAAAGATGAACTTTATCAGTGGGAAGGAGCCGACAGAAATGGTAAAAAAATAAAAGGCGAAATACGTGGCCGATCAGTCAATATCGTCAAAGCTGAATTAAGACGCCAAGGCATTAGTGCAAACAAGGTTAGAAAAAAACCTAAAGACTTATTTGCGTCCTTAAATAAACAAAAAATCAAAGCCAAAGACATTGCCATTTTTAGTCGTCAATTGGCCACCATGATGAGCTCTGGCGTACCATTAGTACAAGCTTTGGACATTGTGGCAAAAGGCAATGAAAATGTATCTATGCAGAGTTTAATTAATGCTGTTCGATTAGATATTGAAGGAGGCTCAACACTATCAGGCGCATTAAAAAAGCATCCTTTATATTTTGACGATTTATTTTGCAACCTGGTTGAAGCAGGCGAACAAGGTGGTATTTTAGAATCTTTGCTACAAAAAATTGCCAGTTACAAAGAAAAAACCGAATCTATTAAAGGAAAAATTAAAAAAGCACTCACCTATCCTGCCGCTATTGTCATTGTTGCTTTTATCATTACCGCTGTTTTATTGATAAAAGTTGTCCCTCAATTTGAAGCCATGTTTCAATCATTTGGCGGAGATTTACCTGCCTTTACTCAAATGGTGGTCAATATGTCCGAATTTTTTCAGGAAAATTGGGTATTTATTTTTGCTGGAATCATAGGCACTGTCGTTGGGTTTATACAAGCCTACAAGCGTTCACGCCCTTTTAAACAAGGTTTTGACAAAGCCATGTTGAGCATTCCGATCATTGGCGTAATCTTACATAAAGCATCCATTGCTCGATTTGCCAGAACATTATCTACCATGTTTGCCGCAGGTGTGCCATTGGTTGATGCAATGGAGGCCGTCGCAGGAGCAACAGGCAATGTGGTCTACTCTAACGCCGTCATGAAAATTCGAGAAGAAGTTTCAACAGGTCAGCAACTACAGTTTTCCATGAAACAAGCGGGCGTATTTCCTCATATGGTCATACAAATGGTTGCCATTGGTGAAGAGTCAGGATCACTGGACTCCATGCTCTCAAAAGTTGCCGATTTTTACGAAGAAGAAGTAGACAATGCCGTTGATTCACTGAGTAGCCTAATTGAGCCACTCATTATGGTTATTTTAGGCATACTGGTTGGCGGCCTAATTATCGCCATGTACTTACCTATCTTCAAAATGAGTTCCATGATGTAACATGAATAATTTTTACGCCCTTTCAATTTTACAGGAAAGTCCTCTATTATTTGCCATTATCGCATCAATATTTGGACTACTCGTTGGCAGCTTTCTAAATGTAGTCATCTACAGATTACCTGTGATGATCGAAAATGAGTGGAAAGAGAATTGTGCCGAACTCAATGATGAAAATTATCAACCCAGTGGCAAAATATTTAACCTGGCCGTTCCTCGGTCTCGTTGCCAGCAGTGCCAGTCACTCATCACTGCCTGGCAAAATATTCCTGTCATCAGCTACTTATTGCTTCGAGGAAAATGCCCTAATTGCCAAACCAACATTTCTATTCAGTACCCTATTGTTGAGTTACTCACGGCAATTACCACCTTTGTTGTTGCCTATCACTATGGTTACAGTATTCAAAGTATTGCGGGCATTATTCTGACTTGGTCATTGATCAGCTTAATGTTTATTGACCTCAATACATTTTATCTACCTGACAACATCACGTTGCCATTCATGTGGCTAGGACTCATATTAAGCTTATTCAATGTATTTACTGACAGTCAATCCAGTATCATAGGTGCCTGTGCAGGCTATCTTAGTTTATGGAGTGTTTACCAGTTATTCAAACTATTAACCAAAAAAGAAGGCATGGGATATGGTGATTTTAAACTGCTGGCCATGCTGGGTGCCTGGATCGGCTGGCAATATTTAATATTAATTATTATTTTATCATCATTCGTCGGTGCAATTTTTGGTATCTCCATGATGATTATCAAAAACAATAACCGCAACACCCCCATCCCCTTCGGCCCTTACCTTGCTGTTGCAGGCTGGATTGCATTATTATGGGGCTACGACATTATTCAGCTCTATACTGATTGGGCGATGCCTAACCGACATTTTCAATGATGGTCATTGGCTTAACAGGCGGAATTGGCTCAGGAAAGTCAGAAGTAACCCGTCATTTTGAAACACTGAATGTTCCTGTATACGATGCGGACGTTATCGCAAAATCATTGGTTGAACCAGAACAACCTGCGCTCAAAGAGATTATTGACAAATTTGGTCCTGATATTATAACCAGTGATGGAGAGTTGGATCGAACTCAATTAAGAAACATTGTTTTCAATAAACCGCAACAACGACAAATTCTTGAAAAAATATTACACCCCAAAATACGTCAATCAATACTTCATGAAATTAATCACTGTAAAGCAATTTACTGCATTGTCTGCATGCCATTACTACTAGAAACCAGACAAACTGATTTAGTTGATCGAATTTTGGTGATTGATGTCGATGAAAAACAACAAATTAACCAAGTTAAACAACGAGACAACATCACTAACAAAGAAGTAGCAACCATCACATCAGTACAATATTCACGACAAAAAAGATTAACCTATGCCGATGATGTCATTCTAAATAATTCAAATCTATTTGATTTACATCATAAAGTAGAGGAATTACACAAAAACTACTGTGTTTTAGCAGAAAAATACTAAAAATCCCCTTTATTTTCATGTAAAATAAAACCCTTGTTTATTGTTGTTCTATGTAAGGAAGCTTTTGTGCCAGAAAACATCATTTATTACGAACAACCGCTCAACGAAAAAATTCGTACATTCATGCGACTAGAACACTTGTTCTTACAATCAGAACACGACTTCATGGGTGACGACATTTGGCAATCACGCTCCGCCATTAACACATTGATCGAAATTTTAGCTATTTTTAATCGTGCTGACTTAAAAACTGATTTCATCAAAGAACTGGAACGACACGCCAAAACACTTGAAAAAATGGAACAAAACCCCGCAGTCGACCACAACAGACTGGCTGAGTTACTCAGAGAAATGAATCATCTTGCCCAATATTTTCATGATTTTAATGGCTCACTCTGTAGCCAACTAAAGCAAGATGAATTTCTTAACACCATCACCCAACGTAGCTCCATTCCAGGAGGAAGCTGTAGCTTTGACATTCCTGAATATCACCATTGGTTAAAACAACCCCCTGAATTACGTTATGAAATCACTAAAAAATGGTACAGTGTTTTTGAAACACCTAAAAAAACCATTATGCTACTTCTTAACATCATGAGAAATAGCTCTTTACCCACACAGCAAACAGCAAATAATGGCTTTTTTCAAGAAACTCTAGACCCCAACTTACCTTGCAAAATTATTCGTGTTGCTGTACCTGCCAACCTGCCTTTTTATGCCGAAATCAGTGGTGGCAAACATCGTTTTGTTATTCGCTTTATCAATTCTGCTTTATCAGAACAATCTGGTCAAACAACCAATGATATAGACTTTGAGTTAACTCGTTGCATACTCTGATGACAAAAAACAACAAAATAACCACGGTCAAATGCCCAACCTGCAAAAAAATTATCCACTGGACACCAAAACAAAAATACAAACCCTTTTGCAGCGAACGTTGTCGTCTAATTGACTTGGGCGACTGGTTTGAAGAAGAACACAGAATAGCCGAGCAAAATAATTAAGGAATAAGCACGCAATAAATAAACTACCCATATTACGCAGAAATTTTGTTTGTCTTTTTTGTTACAAAAATAGGCGTGTAGTCGCTCTACATAACTATTTTTGTGGCAAAGAAGACGAACAAAAGAGCCAGTAAAATGGGTAATTTATTTATTGCGAGTTACCTAACTTTCCATTCTATCCTAAAATAATTTTTAACCTAAAAATTCAAGCTCTAAATTCAGTATAAAGCTAAAATCACAAACAGAGAGCTAACATCTTGCCTCAAAACACATTAAAGTAGTGAATCATAGCAAAAATATTTAGCGCACTAGACGCTCTCAATAGATTCAATTTATTTAGAATATAGTTACAGCAATTGATTTAAGTCAAGGAAAATGAAACTGATAAACTATATTATCCTCTCCAATTAATAGATAATAGATATTTATAAACAAAATAATAAAGAACAAACTAAGGTTGCACACAATAAAGACCATATAGCACCAGCACTTTAGCGTATGGTTAAAACCACACCAACCAACAACAATAACCCCTATAAATCAATAAAATAACTAAAGACCTTATTTTTTCATGGAATTAATTTTGTTTATATGCTACACTTGTTGCATACAAGAAACAAAAAACGCAAAAACAACAATGGAGATAATTATGAAAAAACTACTCATGCCCAGCATAGCAATGTGCTTACTTGCACAACCATTCGTAGCCTCTGCTGACTCTAAACTTTATGGTGAATTTCGTTACTCACTTAACTCAGTTGATGACAATGTAAGCGATGGATTAACTGCTACTGACAATACTTCTTTATTGGGAATTAAAGGCTGGTATGGTGATGAAATCAAAGCTTTTTATCATTTACAAATGGGGGCTAAAACAGACAGTAATTCAATCACTGACACAACTATTGATGGAACAACAAGCAAAACAATTAATCCCAACGACACAACTCTCGATGGAACAACAAGTACAGATGTTTCTAGTGCCAATATAGCATTAGGGCAACGTTTCTTTTTTGCTGGCTTAAAAGGTGGCTTTGGTAAAATCGCTTACGGTCGCATGACCAACGCCTATAAATTTGCAGGTTTTGCAAATGATCCTCTCTATAATACAGCAGGTATTGGTGCAAATGGTAATTTTGGTGGTGGTGGCGCAACATATGGTCTATCTGGCGCAACCAATGGCTTTACTGACAACTCATTACAATACAGCTCACCTAAAATTGCGGGCATGCTGACATTGAATGCTGGCGTTTATATAGATGACTCCAATGCAGATGAACATGGCACCAACATTGGTGCAAAAATTAACATGAGTGGTTTTTTAGCTGGAATTCAGTTTGCATCTAACGGCACTACAGTTGTAACACTTCCTGGCATAGTGGCAAATGGAGATGCGACAAGAATCTACCTTGGATATAAAGCAAAAGCATTTAAAGCATTCTTATCTGTTGAAAATGTAGATACTTCTGCAACACAAGACACCCAATATGTTCATTTAACAGGTACTTACAATTTTACTAAATGGAACACATTGACGGTATCACTTGGCACTGTAGACAATGGTTCAGCAAAAGGCTCAGGCATCAACGTAGGTTATTTCCACAAAGTTGCCCCTAAAACTAAAGTATTCGGCACATTGGGTTCAGTTTCTTTGAAAAATCAAACCAAAGATGCAACAAGTCTTTCATTAGGTGTTTCACATAAATTCAGTGTTGGCGGAAGCTAGACTGATCATTAAAGCTGAGTTGAGTAGCTTGCCTACTCAAACGAAACTTATACCCTTACGGTATAACAAAAATAACACTTAAGAAAAAACTTAAGCCGTTTCCATCACTCCTGATTGAAACGGCTTTTTTATTTTGACAATGAAGTAATTTGCTGAACCACCCGATCCAAATCAATTTCTGACCTGATAGAAATCCATAATTTATCCCCAACATTTAATTCATTCATTACATCACGCTTATCGCCGACAGAAAGCTTAGGCAATGGTGTTAATAATTCTATTGCTATACCTCCCCCCACTTGAATTTGCTGATCACTGGAAAACAATGAACGCGCTTGTTTCGATAACACCATCAAACCATTCCGTTTAAGCATTGTTTTTACATTAAGACAGACTTGTGGCTGAAAACCATAAATATCTTCTTCACCATAAACGATACAATGTTTTCGAGTAAACGAGATCGCTTCAGATGTAATGTCCACACTATTTGCCTTAATCGCAATTTCCAAAAAATGCTGAGCATTAGAATTATTGACTTTCTTTTCCTTAACACCTCGCTTCCCTAATGACGAGACAGTTTTTTCTGATAATTTAGAGTCATCACGACAAAGACTCATCACCTGATCATTACTAAAACCTTTTGATAAATAATAATCAACATCACTCCGACTGCAACCCGCATTTACATTACCTGCAATGTGGAAGACAAATAAACTCAACACCACTCTAAAAGTATTCATATAAAAAACCTTATTAAAAATTAACACTCAAGAAACAGCTCAACCTGCCGAAAAATTATTTGAGCCAGAAATATAACTCTAAATAATTATTTAGGATTATACACTTTTACATACAACAAAAACCTAAAGGACGAATAATGAAACTAGAACATTTCTTTAGTATTGCAGTCAGACAACCACAATTCAATATTGATTATTTTATCAAGGCAGTCGGCTTGACGGATAAAATAAATAAGAATGGTGCTATTAACAAACTCATTAAATTAAATGGTGCAGACCACCCCATTGTCAGCATTGCCAAAAGACAAAACTTATTAAGAGAATTAAGGGAAATTATCAATCACAATATGATGCCCTATAACCCCTATTATTATACCAAAGAAATTAATACGTCATCAAAAGCAGATCGAAAGTATGGAGCAGAAGAAAAACTATTAGAATTGGCTTTAGTGGTTGCAACAGGGAAGCCATATATGAAATTAGAACAAGAAAATTTCATCCCAAATGTTCAAACTCTTCGTGACTTAGGAACAAAACAAAAACCAAAATCAGAGCATTTTACAAGCATATTAAATGACCACACCCGAGACAGAATCAAAAGTTACAAAAAAACTCAAGCACCCGTCAAACCTAAAAAGAAATCATTTTTTCCTGGGTTATTTAAAAAAGCAGCTTAAAATTTCATGTAAAGAACATAATTTCATTGCCTAACAAAAATATCAATAAACATGTAAACTGTATTAATTTTTAAACCATGAATGAACACTAATATTTTTTATAACCCTAAAAATATTAGTGTTTATTCGTGTCCATTGATGGTGGTTTAAAACCTTGTTTTTCACAAAAACAGACACATAGTCGAACCATGCAACTATTTGAGTAACGAAGTCTGCGGGCAAAAGATCAAGTAAAGGTCAGGGGATGGCAATAAATAAACATCCAACTTGCTTGTGCCCAAAGGGCATAGCAATTTTTTTGTCCGCCTTTTTTGTTGTAAAAATAGTTGTGTAGTTCGACTATACGCCTACTTTTACGCCTCAAAGGCGAACAAAAATCCTGCGCAATTTGGACATTTATTTATTTCACTTCCCCTTAATTTTGAATCATCCCTAATTATTCAATAAACTATCCCAATGCCCCATGGTTTCTTTGAGTTCTTCAATTTGAATTGGTTTGGTCAAATAATCATTCATACCAATCGCCATACACTCTTCTTTTACACCATCGAAATCATGCGCAGTCAATGCAATAATAGGAACTTGAGTCTTGTTTTCTGCTTCTCTGATTTTTTGGGTTGCTTCAAAACCATCCATCACAGGCATGTCTAAATCCATCAGAATAATATCAAATTTTTCATAGACTGCTAACGCCGCCACACCATTATCAACCACCATTGTATCGTAACCTAAAAAGTCCATCATTCCCTTGATAACCATTTGATTCACATGATTATCATCAACCACCAAAATTCGACCTTTGTAAGATTCTTTCTCGCCATCTGAATCTGCAAGCGTTGATGAGCCATCCTGTCCTGTTAATAATTCAAAATCAGTCAGTGCTTTTTCAAAAGGTAAAATAAAATGGAAGGTACTACCAACATTTTCTTCTGTTTCAAATTCAATATGCCCCCCCATCACCTTAACCATTTGTTCAGCAGCACATAAATTTGTACCCGATCCATCGCACTGACCTTCATTAAAATTATTTTCTATTTCTATAAAACAATTATTAATATGTTGCTGTACATTTTTTGCAAGACCAACCCCAGTGTCCTTGACTAAAAAATACAATTTAACAACATTATCTTTTCTTTCTAAAAGCCTGACTAAAATATTAATTTCGCCATTTTTAGTGTATTTTTTAGCATTTTCCAGTAAATTAGACATTACTTTTGTCAATTTTTCTGAATCACCATTGAGAGCAGTTGGAATATTACCATCCAGCTCAACAATTAAATCTACGCCATCCTGCCCCGTTAAATCACCTACTTCAAACACGACATTGTCAACCAATTCTTGTAGATTAAATTCTAAACTCATCAGTTCCATAATTCCTGCCTCAATGCTCATTCTTAAATACATATTTAAGTATAGCAATTAACTTTAATATCACACGGTTTCATACGGTTATCCGACCAAACAACCATTTTCCAGATGATATACTTGATTCATTCTATTCGCCAAAACCTCATCGTGAGTCACCAGAATAAAACTGGTTGCTTTGGTTTGATTCAATTTTAATATGACCTGATAAACTTGTTCTGCCGTTTTATTATCAAGATTACCCGTTGGTTCATCGGCCAAAATACAACTAGGCTCAGTAATAATTGCCCTAGCAATGGCGGCTCTTTGCCTTTCTCCACCCGATAATTCTGCGGGCCGATGTGTTAGACGATGCTGTAATTCAACCTCTTCAAGTATATCTTTAGCTTTTTGCATGGCCTCATCAAATCCCATTCCTCTAATTAATAATGGCATAGCAACATTCTCTAAGGCCGTGAATTCTGGCAACAAATGGTGGAATTGAAAAATAAAGCCCAGCGTTCTATTACGCATCATTCCTCGGTCTTTTTCATTGAGCGACGAAATCAACTGACCATCTACACGCACCTCACCAGAGGAGGGCACATCCAAACCGCCCAAAATTTGCAACAAGGTTGTTTTGCCTGAGCCAGAAGCCCCCATAATGGCACATCGCTCACCTTTTTTTATGGCAAAACCAACATGATCCAATACGCTAATCACATCCTCACCCTGCTTAAAGGTTTTACTTAAATCAACACATTCCAATGCAATATTATTATTCATATCTTAATGCCTCAGCAGGATGAATTTTAGCGGCTCGTCGTGCAGGATAAATGGTTGCAATCAATGTCAGACAAAAAGACACCAAGCTTATTTTTATCACATCATCTAAATGTAAATCAGAAGGCAATTTACTGATGTAATAAACAGAAGGATCAATAGCATGAAAATCAAACAATTTTTCAATCGCTGGCACAATCACATCCACATTTAAAGCCAATGACACACCACCCGCAATGCCCATCAATGTTCCAATAAAACCAATCAATGTTCCTTGTATTAAAAAAATTGACATAATACTGCCTGGCGAACTCCCCATTGAACGTAATATAGCAATTTCTCTTTCCTTGTCCGTCACCACCATCACCAACGTTGAAACAATATTAAAAGCAGCCACTGCAACAATTAACACCAAAATAATAAACATCATGCGTTTTTCTGTTTTAATGGCGAGAAAAAAGTTCTTATGTTCCAACGTCCAGTCTCTTACTCGGGAAACATTAGGCAATGACTGTTTAACCTCATTGGCAATACTTCTGGCAAAAAATAAATCATCCATTTTCAAACGCACACCATTGACTGACTTTCCAAGTCTGAACAACTTTGCTGCATCCGCAATATGAATGAATGCCATACCACGATCATACTCATACATACCCACATCAAAAATACCAGAAACTGTAAAACGCTTAATACGGGGAATAATACCTGCGGGAGTCACTGAAGCCTGAGGAGTTAAAACAGTTACTTTACTGCCAATGGTAGCACCTAAAATTGCCGCCAAATCCTTTCCGAGAATGATATTATAACTGCCTTTTTTTAAGGACGAAATCTCACTCATTTTTTTTACATGATCAGACACCATTTTTTCTGAATCAGGCAAAACCCCTCGAACCAAAGCACCACTGGCACGATGGTAATTCAACATTACTTCTTTTTTTATATACGGTGCAGCAGCCATTACTCGAGGATGTTCGACTGCTTTTTTTGCCACCATTTCCCAATCGTCAACCTGCCCCGTATAATTTGATAAAGTTGCATGTGATGTCATGCTCAAAATACGATTTCTTAATTCTTTTTCAAAACCATTCATCACAGACAACACCGTGATTAATGCCGTCACACCTAATGCAATGCCTATCATTGATGACATAGAAATAAAAGATATAAAATGGTTTTTACGTTTTGCTCGGGTATATTTCAAACCAATAAAAAGCTCTATTGGTAAATTTTTCATCATCTTAAAATCCTATATAGTTAAGTAATTTCCTCAATATTATTTTTCTAAAAGATAATATACTATTTAATGTATCTTTGAAAACTTTGGAGAATTTATTTTGGCAAATAAAATTGTAACCCAAAAGACAGCAATCATACCCTCTGCTCCCTTAGGAAAACGTGTTCCAACGGTGGATGAAGATGGCAAATATTTGATTGATTTTATGATGATTGTCAGAGGACTGAAAACCATGCCCCGCCAAGTCAGAGAAGAAAAAATTAAATTATTGTATGGTGTTTTAGGCTGGTACAATAAAGCCGTGGTTTATGCCGACTTAAATCTCAAACTCAACTTATTATGGGTCAGTCTAAGATCTGATGAAGGCTCAACCATGCAAATATCCTCTGCACTCAACATCATGATTCCTGAAGCCGTATTAGTTGGCAACTACTCTTTCTTTGGTTCTAGCACCTAACTGTTTTTTCAATAAATCATACCTTGATTGTGTATATTTTAATGCTGGACCTTGCAAAGACCGCTTGATAATTGCATTGTGATAGGCCTGAAGCGCATACTTTCTTTGGCCTAGCTGCTCAAAAGAAATCCCCAACCCCATCCACCAAGTGCTTTGAGCTGGATTCAGCACCAAAGCTTTTTGATAAAGCTGAATAGACGCTTTATTTTGCTTATTGCGTTGATAAAGCGCCGCTAAATAAGCCAGATACAAACTATCTTTTTGAGCCTCAGGCAAACCTTGCCTTAAGACCACAATTGCCTGCGTTAGATTTTTTTCCTGCAAATAAATAGTTGCCAATAATTTTGACAATTGAACATTGTCTGACTGCAATGCCAAACCATTATTCAATAATTTTTTTGCCGCAACCGTCTCCCCAGTACGCAACATCAATGTTGCCAAGGTTGAACGAGCCAAAACGTGTGTTTCATCTTTAAAAAGTGCCGCATTGAGTTGATCCCTTGCTTTTTCTATTCGATTTTTACGAATATTTTTTAAAGCTGAACGATAAAAAGACTCGGCTTTTTTCTTTTTGGAAACAACCGTTTTTTTCTTTACCTGCTTTACTGGACTCACTGCCTTCACTATTTTTTTAGCTGGCACAATCATATTTGTGTTGTTGTCTTTAACAGAATTTTCTCTAACAATGGGTACGATAACTTCTTTAACTTTTACAACAACAGGCTCGACTGATTTTTTTTCTAGCTTAGGTTTGACATTGTTATTGGCCACAGGCTTAGTCGTGACAACTTCGGATACTTTAGAAACATCCTTTGTTTTTGGTATTGATATTTTATTATTTTTACCTGATTCAACAACTGTAGGGCGTTTTTCAAAAGTAAGTGCTGTTGCAAAAATTTGGTCAATCATGTTTTGTGATTTAGTAACCAAGGTATTGGCATCAATTGTTTTTTCTACTGATTTTTTTATTTGAAGCTTGTCAGTCTCAGTTGATTTTACAGTTATTGATGTTTGTTTTTCAGTAATGACAGGTGACACACTCGGTAAAATTTCTTGCTGCATCACTGCAACTTTTGCATTATCTGATTCATTTTTATTGGATAAATAAAGATAGGAAATCACTGTACTGGCAAAAAAACCAGCCACCACAATAGCAATCAAACGATGATTATTACCCACCTGATCAACATCATTAACCAAAGGAATTTGCAACATTTCTTCATTATTTTGTTGCGGCTGACTCAGTTGGTTTCGTGACTCTAGATCTTGCAACATATTATTGATTAGGCTCATACTATTTATTCCTACTTAAACTACCGATACAGGGTTACATCACAAAATAAACCAGCCCAAAACCAGCAACAGCACTCATCCCAAGTCCCAGAATAGTCATCATAAAGGGGTTAGATGAATCACCATCTTTAAGATAGTCGGTATCTTGTGCTGCAATTTTAATGTGATGACCTGTAATTACTTTATCACCATGCCCATAGGCAGACAATAAAGCCTTATGACATAAAATATTAACCAATCTTGGAATTCCCCCACTCAATTTAAAAGTTGCCTTTAATGCACCCTTATTAAACAATGGAAGGCCATTATATCCCGCAATTTGTAATCGATGAGAAATATAGCCCTCAAGACCTTGCTTATCCAATGACCTAAGATGATAAGAAAAAGTAATTCGTTGCTTTAACTGACGTAAAGAATTTAAGTTCAGACGTTTATCAAGCTCTGGCTGACCAAATAACACAACATGCAACAATTTACTGGTTTCTGTTTCAAGGTTGGTCAACAAACGCAGTGTTTCCAAGCTATCCTCAGGCAATGACTGAGCTTCATCCAACAACAAAACAACTTTCTTATTTTTTTTATTAATTTCTATCAATTTTTCATTGATTAATTTAAGCAAATGATGCTGCCCTGTATTCTCTTCATCAATGACACCCAGCTCTTCAGCTACAGCAATATGCAATCCTGTTGGTGTTAAGCTAGGATTGGGAATGTAAATAGTCACCGTATTTTTATCTAAGGTATTCAGTAATTTTCGACACAATAAAGTTTTACCCGTACCAACCTCACCCGTTACTTTGATAAAGCCTTCACCATGTTTCAATGCAATTGACAACACATTAAACGCTTGCTGATGTGAGGTGAATTTATAAAAATAATTGGTATTGGGTGTTAAGGTAAAAGGTAATTCTGAAAAATTGAAGTAATCTAAGTACATGATCCTATCCTCGAATATTTATTCTTTTTCTTGTTGATTCCATTGCTTGACATTCTGATAGCTCTTCTGGATTTCATTTTGCCAATGCGAATTACCGCCGACAACAATGGGCTTTATCAAAATAACCAATTCACTTTTAATGGCTCTGTCTTTTTTATGTTTGAACAAATTGCCCAAAATTGGAATATCACTTAAAAATGGGGTAGCGGCAGAATTATCTTCTTTGATGGTTTGCATTAAACCACCAATAACAACAATTTGATTATTTTTTGCGCGGATAATGGAATCAGACTCTCGCACATTACTTAAAGCTAAAGGCAATGGCAATGTAGCTGAACCAACAGGTACCTGTTTTACTTTCTCCGAAATATCAGTTACGGTTGGATGAACATGTAAAACCACCGTATTATCTTCAGCAATTTGTGGCGTCACATCCAAAGCTATACCAGAAAAAAAGCGCTCTAATTCTGCCTCGGGTTGTTCTGTTACGGTTGAATTACCACCATTATTAACACTAACGCCTGTCACACTGGTGACAAAATATTCTTCTCTACCGACCTTGATCACCGCTTTTTGATTATTAACAGTTGAAATTCGAGGACTGGATAATGTTTGCACACTGCCTTGAGTTTTTAGCAATTCAACAAAAGCGGTAAAATCAGTCGCAGTGATAGCCGCAGAAAATATACCCCCAAAAGCAGAAACATTGGAATTGGTAATTTGGGTACTATTATCCACTAATATATCTTGTATTTGATTTTCACCCGTCAATGCATCAACCAATAGATTTTCTTGTCCTGTCACTGATACATTACGAATACGAGGATTTAGAGACCCATTATTACTGGCATTTTCTGACAGACCATCCCTAAAAAAACTCCCACCACCCGTTTGTGAAAATAAAACATCACGACCACCATCAGGGTTACCAATAGCCCCCCAATTGATACCTGACTGAAAACCATCATTCAATGTAACCTCTAAAATTTTAGCCTCCAGAATCACTTGTTTATTAATCGAATATTGTACTCGACTGATATATTGTTCAACTTCCCTAATATCCGAAGGCAATGCTCTGATAATCACCAACCCCGTTAATGGGCTAACAACAACACTTTTTACCAATTTAGGCGTTAAAGGCTCATTCGATGCTTGAGGCAATTGTAAATTCAGTGCATTAGTAGGGTTTAACGTTGTAGCCGTTGTTGTTAAATTTCCTGCAGGAGAAGTCGTGGCGGTGGTGGCTGGAGCTGTTGTTGTTTCATCGTTTGATTCATCGTCATTTATCCCTAAAATGGCTTTCAAAGAATCTTCCAGTTCTTTCCAAAAATCGGATTGTGTCGTCGTGGTAATTTGATTACCGCCTCCCGAAGCAGATCCTCCTGATGATTCACCGCCACTCGAATCACCTGTACTAATTTTTGTCTCCGACGTTCCGTTACGCTTGATATTCAGATAATTTATTTTATATATTTTAGATTGCAACCGAATCGGTAAAACTCGGTATGTCCGTCCTTTTTTAGAATACTCATAACCATAAACATCCCTTAATGATTCCATTACTTCAGGAATGGTGACATTGTTTAATGTCAGAGAAATTTGACCTGCAACGGAAGGATGAACAATCATATTATATTGAGTCCCACTCACCAAGCTCATAAAAAATGCCTGGGCAGGTGTTTCTGTCACCGAGATATCAAAATGAGCTTCCTTATAAACAGCTGTATTTTTAATCGCCTCAAGATGAATGTTAGGCAACAAAGCATCCTGTACCGCTTTCGGCGGCTCAATGATCGGCGTCATTTTGGTTTCCAGTTCATCTACATCTTCTGGCTTAAATGTCTTCTCCAGGTTACTCTGAAATACTTGTGTATCAGATACACCCTTGTTTTTATGCTGACTACAGCTCATTAAACAGCACGTTAACAAACTTAATAACAGGAATTTATTCAAGATTATATTTTTATTCATTTTTTATTGTCTTTAAATTTTAAGGAACGTTCCTAAGGCAACTCGCAATCAATAAAGCCTCATATTGCGCGTTACCTACATAAGCAGGTGACCATAATTATATTAACATTTTCACTCAATATTTTCCGCCCTTTGGCACTACTACTCTGACCGAATAGACCTCTATGCAATCAGAGCAGTAACACCAAAGGTCAAAAAATCTTGAGCAAAA